>Ga0310121_10000040_pt1 | contig 114963 bp, 100 predicted proteins | sample CB27_Tmax_986_MG_FD_203504 | JGI IMG/M metagenome (GOLD analysis project Ga0310121, IMG submission 203504) | Marine microbial communities from Western Arctic Ocean, Canada - CB27_Tmax_986 | ecosystem: Environmental > Aquatic > Marine > Oceanic | place: Canada: Western Arctic Ocean | collected... | reverse complement strand
CCGGTCAGCACCTTGTTGAAAACCTCAGCATCCAGCAGGCCATGTTTCTCCGGGAGGGAGAAGGACGACGTGTCCAAGTGACGGTCTCCCCCGAGTCGGGTGGCGAAGCAACCTGGGAAACTTACAGTCGCCCCAGCGACGACCCGCACGACAAGACCGACTGGACGTTGCATGCAACTGCCTGCCTGCTGCACGAATCGCGCATCGATCAGCAGGCATGGCAACCAGATCGCCAGGTCGATCTCGAGACGATTCGTAGCCAGGCACAAGCGGTCATCGGTCACGAAGACTTCTACGCTCAAATTGCCCAGCGCGGACTCGCCTACGGCCCCGCCTTCCAGGTTGTTTACGAACTCACCCGGGGAGCGAACGACGCCACAGCCTCGATTCAAATTCCCGAAACAATTCGTGGCGAAGCCGGGGCTTACCTGCTGCATCCCGTGTTGGGCGATGCCTTGTTACAGTCGATGGCTGGGGTTGTTCCGTTGGAAAAGGATGGTTCGACCAGCCCCTACACCTACATGCCGGTGGGTATTCGCCGCCTTTGCATGTTCGCCGCTGTGGGTGATCTGGAACGTCCGCTCTTCAGCTATGCAGTGCGAACCTCCGAGGATGCTTGCCCCAGTCCCGATGTTGTGGAAGGGGATGCCTCGCTGGTCGATCAGGATGGCAAAGTCCTTGTCTATTTTGAAGGCGTTCGCCTGCAACGGGTTGGCCGTGCCACCACTGTCGCGACGACGGATGACAACCAGTGGCTCTATGAAGTTGCCTGGAAACCGTGCCCCACAGATCAACCAGCAACCGAAACGGGTACGCCTGAAGCGGAAAAAAATGGCCGCTGGCTGGTGTTCGCCGATACCCAAGGAATCGCTCAGTCGGCAGCAGAACAGTTCACCAAATCGGGACAGGCTTGTGTTCTGGTCACTCCGGGAGATACCTGCTCGTTGGACAACGACAGAGCTGATCTTGATTCTGCCACCAAACTGCTACAGGTGGAGCTGGATCCCCTGAACGAAGTTCACTACCAGCAACTGTTGACCAAGGTTTTCGGTGATGACCAACTTTGCCACGGAGTAATTCACCTTTGGTCTGTCGACGCGCCGCCTCCCACCTCCAGTACCACCAACGATCCGTTCGATGCCGCGAATTGCCTTGGCTCCAAGAGCCTGTTGCAATTGTTGCGTCGGCTGGCGAGGCATCGATTTGTGAAAGTGCCCAGGCTGTATGTGGTTTCGCGCGGCGCGCAGCCAGTAAGTGGAACAACGGTTGCGATCGAACAATCGGCCTTGTGGGGTATGGGGCGTGTGGCAGCGATGGAATACGCCGATTTGAGGCCGCGGCTGATCGATCTCGATCCCACCTCCGAACCAGCAGTGGCCGCAAATGATCTCGTTCGCGAACTTGAAATTGATGGAGACGAAGCCCAAGTCGCTTACCGCGGGGGGACTCGATTTGTGGCTCGGTTGGAGAGGGTTGACGACGAGACGGAACCGACGTCGACTGAAGATGGAAGTTCGATCGATGTTCCTGCCGACTCACCATTTCAGTTAAGAATTAGCACGGCTGGTTCGTTCGATGGATTGCGGTTTGTCCCCTGCAGACGGAGGGTCCCCGAAACGGATCAGGTCGAATTGGAGATTCGCGCGACGGGACTGAATTTCAGCGATGTCCTCAAGGCACTGGGGCTCTATCCCGGAATCCGGGACGAAATTGTGCCGCTCGGAATTGAGGCGTCGGGTACGGTCGCGGCGGTTGGTGAGGGTGTCGATCGATTTCAGGTCGGGGATGCGGTCTTGGGGGTCGTGCCGTACGCGTTTGCCTCCCATGCCATCACGGCAGAATACGCGTTGACACTCAAGCCGGCAATTCTCGATTACAACCAGGCTTGTACCATCCCGATACCATTTCTCACAGCGTATTACGCGTTAGTTCATTTGGCCCGAATTCAACCCGGTGAGCGGCTCTTGATCCATGCCGGTGCCGGTGGTGTAGGTCTCGCGGCGATCCAGATCGCTCAACACATCGGGGCCGAGATTTTCGCAACCGTTGGCAGTGAAGCTAAACGCGATTACTTAAGGTCACTCGGGGTCGAGCATCTCTACAATTCGCGGACACTCGAGTTTGGTGATCAAATTCTGGCGGAGACGCATCGCGAGGGTGTCGACGTCGTTCTCAACTCGCTCCCGGGGGCAGCGATCACCCAGAGTCTTTCCGTTTTGCGTGCGTATGGCCGCTTCCTGGAAATTGGTAAGACCGACATTTACCAGGATACCAAGATCGGGTTACTCCCGTTCCAGGACAACCTCTCGTATTTCGCGATCGATTTAGATCGAATGCTGCGGCAAAAGCCCGCTGTGATCCGCCAGTTGTTCGCCGAGGTGATGCAGCACTTCGACAGTGGAGCTTACAAACCCCCGATATTCACCCAATTCGAAGCCGATCAAACCATCGGAGCCTTCCGCTACATGTCGCAGCGGAAGAATACTGGCAAGATTGTCGTTTCGTTCGAACAAAGCCCCGATCAAATTCAGCAGGAATCACAAGCCGGCAGGCCTGCTCAGCAAAGTTTGAGCCAAGATCTGGTCAGCCCCGATGGGACCTATCTGGTGACGGGTGGACTCGGTGCGCTGGGGATGCATGTGACCGAATGGTTGGTCCAACAAGGTGCCCGCTCAATTGCCCTGTTGTCTCGCAGGGCTCCGTCCGATGAGACGGTGGAAAAGCTGGCCCAGTTCCAGCGGCGTGGTGTGCAGGTCTTCGCTTGCCAGGCCGACGTAACCGATCCCGCTGCGTTGCAATCGGCTGTGTCCAGGATCCTTGAATCGCACCCTCCCTTCCGTGGTGTGATTCACGCAGCGGGTGTGCTGGCCGACGGTGCGATCGCCGACATGACCCTTGAACAGTTCGAGCGTGCGGCGGGTCCCAAGATTCAAGGTGCCTGGAACTTGCACCAGGTCCTCGGTGACCAGCCACTCGACTTCTTTGTCATGTTTTCTTCGGTTGCAAGCATTTTGGGATCTCCCGGGCAGGCTAATTATGCGGCCGGTAACGCGCTGCTGGACGGACTCGTGCATTACCGGCGGGCCCAGGGGCAACCGGCAACCACCATCAATTGGGGTCCGTGGGCAGGTTCGGGTATGGCGACCGACGAAGGTCGCGACGAGGCGATCCAGTCACATGGGATGGCCTGCATGCCTGCCAATCAAGGTCTTTACTGGCTGGAGAGGTTGCTCCGCGAAAATGTCGACCAGGTGACGGTGATGGACGTCGATTGGGAGGCTTTCACGGCCCTCCTGGGGACCCGTCGGCCCACGCTATTGCAAGACCTGTGCGTGGTGGATGACCGGTCGGGCAACGTAAGGATCCAGGTCGATCAGGCATTTCGTGAGGAAGTTTTCCAGGCAGATATGCCAACTCGCCAACAGTTGGTTCAAACCTATATCCAGACGGAGTTGGCCCGGATTATGGGGGTGGAAGTAGTATCCCTGGAAGTGGATGAGCCGCTCAGCTCTTTTGGCATCGATTCGTTGTTGGCTTTGGAACTCAAAAACAACTTGGAAAGTCGTTTGGCATTCACCCTCCCGATGGCGGCTTTTATGGAAGGACCGAGTATCAAATCGCTGGCTGGCGAGACAGTGCGACTGATCGCCGACCCCGATTTGGAGGTCGACGTTGCCAACAGCGGCAAAGATGAGGCGGCTGAACAATGGGAGCCATTAGTAGCGATGCGGACTACCGGTTCGGGGCCACCCCTGTTCCTGTTGCCATCGCTCGGTGGCGATATCCGTTGCTACGACGATCTCGTGCAAAGAATCAGCGCCGACCGACCCGTGTTCGCGATTCGACCACGCGGGCTGGACGATGCCGTTTTGCCCCATCAGTCGATGCGCGAAATGGCCCAAGACTATGCCACTGCTGTCCACAATCAGTATCCCGAGGGGCCCTACCACCTGGCTGGTTGGTCCACGGCTGGTATTTACGCACTCGCCATGGCACACGCGCTGATTGACATTGGCGTTGAGGTGGCATCAGTAGCTTTGTTCGACACGCCTTTGCCGACGGTGTTCAACAAGGTTGAGGTCGATGATGATGCTCAGTTCCTATGCAATATCATCAACGTTCTCAACCGATGGCGCCGTTCAGACGTGCGTATCGACTACAATCAGCTCGCCGCGCTTGATCCGGAACAACGGTTTGAAATGGCTGTTGAGGAGGCCCGCAAGCAGGGCGCTGTCCCCGCAGCCGCGCCGGAGGAATACATCAAGCGGATTGTTCAAGTGGGTGAAGCGAACGTGCGGGCTTTGCAGTCGTACGCACCAGCAGCTTTAAATGGCACGGCGCGGGTATTTTTGTTCCTTCCACACACCAAAGGGGAACTCTCGACGGTCGCTGGCCAGGAAGTCAACGAAGACGGTGATCTGGGATGGAGTGCCGAAGTCGGCCAAGAGCTCGAGATCCACGAAGTGCCAGGAGACCACTTTTCGATGATGTTTGGGGAAGGGGCCCAACATCTGGCGGGTCATCTTGACGATCTCGCCCGAATATAGGCTTTACATTCTTGCCAAGCCCCCCCATTCCCCTTATCTTGTATGCTTGTCGCGGTTTTCAACCGCGCTTGCACTTTGACTGGAATTCAACGATGATCCGCGCATTCACTGCGTCCTTTCCGCCGGTGGTCGTTGGTCTGCGATGACCCCTGAGATCGAAATAGGCAATGATCTTTCGCTACGCGTACCTGGGTCACAAGCGGCTTCAGCTGAAGAGATTTCTCCACGGCGCACAGAACGCGCGGCAGACGCAACATGCAGCGCTGCTAGCAAAAATCTACCGAAATGCATCGAGTGCCTACGGGCGCGACCACGGCTTCAGCGAGATTCGTAACGTTGGCGATTTCCGGGCCCGCCAGCCAATCATGAGTTTTGAGGATGTGGAGCCATATGTGGAACGCGTGATGCGGGGTGACGTGACGGCGATGTTTTCGCCAGAGACCCGGGTGCGTATGTTCGCCATGTCGTCGGGTACAACGGGTCGCCCAAAGCACCTGCCTCTGACCGACGAGTTGTTTCGCGAATACCGTGTCGGCTGGCAAATCTGGGGAGCTGGTGTTTATGGCGACCACATCGACCTGATGTGGAAAAAAACACTCCAGCTTTCAAGTGATTGGAAACAATCACGTGCCCCCGACGGTACACCATGTGGCCAAATAAGCGGCTTGGCTGCTGAGTCGCGGCCAATATTAACCCGCCCGATTTTTCTGTTGCCGTCGTGCGTCAATCAGGTTCACAATTCGGAGGCCAAGCATTACCTGACGTTGCGATTGGCGCTGGTGAAGCGGCTTTTGGGAATGATGATTACGGCCAATCCGAGCACGCTGATTGAATTAGCGAAGCGGGCTGACAAGCATAAGGAAAAGCTCATTCGCGACGTTCACGATGGCACCTGCTCGACCGATTTTCCCATACCCGATCCGGTGCGGCAGCGACTGGCACGTCGGCTGCGGCAGGGGCACCCTCGTCGGGCGCGTGAACTAGAGAAGATTGTGCAGGACGAGGGAGCTTTACTTCCAAAGCGAGTTTGGCCACATTTGTCGGTGCTGGCTGTCTGGACTGGTGGATCTGTTGGGGTTTACTTGCCACAAGTCCGCCAGCTCTACGGAGACGTCGCGATTCGCGATCACGGCCTGTCGGCCAGCGAAGGGCGGATAACGATCCCGCTGACAGACGGTTCCTCCGCCGGCATCCTGGATTATCGCAATCACTACTTTGAGTTCATTCCAGTCGACCAGCATGGCACAACGAACCCCACGATCATCGAAAGTCACGAGTTGGTGGAAGGCTGCGACTACTACATCTTGCTCACCACTTCTGGCGGGCTTTACCGGTACGATATTCAGGATGTCGTGCGGTGTGTTGGCTTTGAAGGAGAGGCACCGCTGGTTGAATTTCTCAACAAGGGAAAGCACTTTTCCAATATTACCGGCGAGAAACTGAGCGAGTATCAGGCGATTGATGCCGTGCGGCGGGCTTTTACAGAGCTCCAGTTGCCCATCGCAACCTTCACCCTGGTGCCGTCGATGGATCAATTTCAGCACAAACCACGCTACCTGTTGCTGGTCGAACCAGAAGCCTACGCCGGACGTGCAGCCGAACTGGCTCGCCGTGTGCAGATTAACCTGGCAACAAGTAACCTTGAGTACGGCGAAAAGAGTTCCTCCGGGCGATTGTTGCCAGTCGTGGTTCATGAAGTTTCGCCTGGTACCTGGGATGCCTTGCGAGCTGATCGGACGCGCGCCAGGGGAAATTTTGAAGAATACAAACACCCGTGCCTCGTGGGCCGGCTTAATTTCCTCGATGAGCTTGCGGAGCATTTCGGCCAGCCACGGCCGGCAGTCGCGCGCGCGTAGCAACCCAACTACCGATGTCGCTGCCTTGGATATCCTTACCATCTTGCAGGGAGCTGGGTCGTGCCTCAAGAAAAAATCCTGGTCACAGGTGCAACCGGACACGTGGGAAGCCATTTCGTGCCATTGGCGGTGAAGGCCGGCTATACCGTTCGTGCCCTGGTGCGAAACACGTCGGACACGAGCCTGTTTGAACACTTGCCAGTCGAGTTGGCCGAAGGGGATCTCGCGAAACCAGAAACGCTTGCACCAGCCTTGGAAGATGTCGACCTGGTGATTCATTCAGGTGCCCATGTTGGGGATTGGGGCCCGGCTGAAATATACCGGCAGGCAAACGTGCTTTCTCTGGAACACATGCTGACCACTGCCCAGCGGGTGGGACAGCTGAAGCGGTGGATTCAAATCAGTTCGCTGGGTGTCTATCCTGCCCGGCATCATTACGGGACCGACGAGACGGTGACCCCCGATCTTGGTGGCTTGGATGGTTACACCCAGACCAAGGCCGAAGCGGAGGTGATGCTCGGGAGGCACCGCGACCAATTCAATTTGCCAATGGTTATTCTCCGTCCAGGATTTATCTACGGCGCTGGCGACCGTCATGCGCTTCCGCGGATTATTGCAAAACTGCAAGTCGGAAAAATGAAGTTTATTGGCCGCGGTGACCGACTCCTCAATAACACTTATGTGGGCAACCTGGTCGATGCTATTTTCCTGGCCATGGAGCAACCTGCTGCGCTCGGAGAAACCTTTAACATTCGCGACGAGAGGTTGGTCACCCGGCTGGAATTTGTCAATACCATAGCGGACTACTTGGGCAAGCCCCACCCGGCCCATATTCCCGAGTCGTTGGCGCGGTTGCTCGTGCGGCCAATCGAACGCGTGGCCAAGCTGCGCGGTGCGACCAGTCCCCCGTTGCTGACCAGCGGGCAAATCAAGTTCATGACGCTTAATCTCGACTACTCGATCGACAAGGCAAAGCGGTTGCTCGGCTACCAGCCACAGGTTGATTTTCAAGAAGGTATTCGCCAGGCGCTAGATCACCTTGTCGGCGATGGTCCACGCTCCGCGGCTCCCAGTGATCGCATGGAATCGGTCTCTGCTTGACCCGTTGCCGACAAACTCTCTTTGCCCGACTTTCATGCGTATTCGCAAATTGACCGCCTGGCATGTCTGCTTACCGTTGAAGCGACCTTTTTCACACGCCTCCCATGTCCGCCAAGCGAGTGAGAATGTCCTGATCGAGTGTGAATTGCACAACGGCACGCGCGGTTGGGGTGAAGGGGTGCCGCGGGAGTATGTGACCGGCGAAACGCCTCACACGTGCTTCGACCAACTCGCGGGGACTTGCTTGCAGGAACAACTTGCCGGAGAGTTCGATTCGTGGAACGACGTGATTGCAACTTGTGAGCGGTTTCAACCCGCTCAAACCGGCGATAACCCGCGTGGCTGCGGCAGCAACGCGTTGAAATGTGCCGTCGAATTGAGCATTTTGGACGCGTTCGCGCGAGAAGTTGGTGAGCCTGTGAGTCAACTGCTCGATCATTTTCCAATTGCCCGCTCGCTGGGCACCAAAAAAAACGAGGTCCGCTACAGCACCGTGATTGGTTCCGGCCGGCGACTGCGAAACAAGGCCCTCAAAATGCGATTGTACGGTTTTCGCCACTGCAAGGTGAAGGTGGGTGCAGGCGATGACGATGTTTCACGATTGCGGACAATTCGTCGCTGGATCGGCCCTGATGTCGATCTGCGGATCGATGCAAACGAGGCCTGGTTACCCGATGAATTACCAGGTCGACTCGAACCGCTTGCACAATTCCAGATTCGGTCGGTCGAACAGCCATGCCCCCACGCCAAACTAGCCGAGTTGGCTTCCAAGAAGAGCCAACTTGTGGTGCCAATCATGCTCGATGAGTCGGTCACCAGCCTGGCAGACGGAGAACGGGCCATCGAGTTGGGAGCGTGTGATTCGTTCAACATTCGACTTTCCAAATGTGGGGGTTATCTTGCCAGTTTGCGACTGGCAGCCCTGGCCCAACGTGCCGGATTAGGTTATCAGTTAGGTTGCCACCCGGGGGAATCAGGAATTCTTTCGGCGGCCGGCCGGCATTGGGCTTCCTCGGTAAGCGGAATCCAGTACGTCGAAGGTTCGTATGATCGACACCTGTTTCGCCGATTGTTAACCCACGAAGATCTCACGTTTGGTTATGGTGGTCGTGCCCCAGCACTCACAGGGCCCGGATTGGGAGTGACGGTCAACACGCAAGTGTTGCGAGACGTGACCATCCGTGAGCAAACGTTTCCGCTTTCTTGAGAGGATTGCCAACACTGGCAGGTTCAAAATCAATCGATGGTCATTCGGGTACAAGGGTCCACCCGGTGACTGACGATCCAAATCAAGAGCAGGATCCCGTCGTGAACGTTTCCTTTCCCGCCATCGAATCGTACCAGGCTCGTGACGGGAATCTGCTGGCGGTACGCGTCTGGCGGCCTGTGTCGGCACCACCCGCCCGAGCCGTGTTTCTCCACGGTATCGTCAGCCATGGGGGCTGGTATGCGTCGAGTTCTGCCCACCTGGCAGAGAATGGCTGCGAGGTTCATTTTCTGGAACGCCGCGGGTCGGGACTCAACTGCAAGGGCCGTGGAGATGTGGCCGGTTGGGAAACCTGGCTTGAAGATGTGGAAGTCTATCTGGAACGTTTGGGTAACGATTGCCCACGGGTGCTGTGTGGCATTAGTTGGGGCGGAAAACTTGCCGCAGCGGTTGCTCTCCGCCGGCCTGATCTGATCGACGGTCTCGGCTTACTTTGTCCAGGTCTCTTTGCCCGACAGCAACCTGGATTTTTAAAGCAGATCGCATTGTCGGTCTTGCCCCTGGACTGGGTAGGCCGACGCCGCGTCACGATTCCACTGGCCGATCCGGCTTTGTTCACGAATTCCCCCCGGCACCAGCTCTACGTGCGGGACGACCCGCTCGCGTTGCGTAAGGTGACCCTGCAGTTTGCTCGCGCTGACCTGTTGCTGACCCGCTTCGTCTGCGAGGCCGCGCCTCCCCTGAAGATGCCCACGTTACTGGTGCTGGCGGGTCAAGATAAAATCGTGGTGGGTGATCCAACGCGTGACTACCTGAAAAAAATGGTTACCGACCAGAAAACGCTTCATGAATATCCCACCGCGGCTCACACGCTTGAATTCGAGTCCGAGCCAGACCAGTATTTCACCGATCTATGCCAGTGGATTCGAGGCATTGCGAATTAACCAGCCAGGAAGCTCTGTCGGGAACTTCTCCGCTGCTTACACCTGTAGCGAACGAAAAATAGAAACCCGTTTGACACCTAGTGTTGCAACAGCGCCCACATAATTGTCACAAGGCACAAATGCCTGCAGCCACACCCGCCCAACCGGGAGCCTGGCATTTTGTAGCGCTTGTTGTGGCAAACTCAACCATTCAGGCGTGTCACTTTGGACCGGCACACGGAATTGATCAAGCGGAAACTGTAATCCCTTACCAATGGCCTTGACGACCGCTTCTTTTCGTGTCCAACAGCGGAAAAATGCCCCCATGCGTTCCTGCCCTCGACACGCGAGCACGTCGGCTGACTCGTCGTGATGGAAGAATCGCCTGGCAATTCCTTCCGCATGTCGCACGGGCCGCAGGTGCTCGACGTCAATTCCCACTTCACAGTCGGAGGTTACCGCCACCACGGCAAGTTCTCCTGAATGGGCCAGGTTAAAAAACAGGCCGTTGCCGTGATTGGAACTGTCGAGTGCCGGTTTGCCAAGCTTATCGTAGACAAAGCGAACTGCAGCGGGATCGATGTCCAGATAGGTCGAGAGAATCACCCGCAACCTTACCCGCGCCGTGATGAAATGCTGCCGCACCCGGACCAAGCGAAATCTGGCGGCCCTGGTTTGCTCATCGGTCGAGAGAAGTTGCTGATCGGTTGCCAGCAAAGGACCCGAGATGGGAATTGCCCATACATGTAACTGATCTCTCTGCAGTCTGGTCGAACTGGCAAGTCGTGGCCAATGTAGTCGTGGAGTTGTTGGCATGGTTTTACTTGCCGGCGAAAGGACGAAGACAATCGACAATCGTGTGCATTGCCGCCTTCGGTGTGTGGCTGCTCGAGTCGGTCAGAAACAGATGCCCACCGGGGAGCAGCCGCATCGAGAAACGGCCCGTTATATGCTGCTGCCACGCCGCAAGGTCAGCCGTCATTATCGCCTCGTCATCGCGACCCCCCAATGCTAACAGGTCAACTTCCAGAGGAGCGGCTTGCCGGTATTGGTAGGTTTCGAGAACCTGAAAATCGGCCCGCAACGTTGGTGTGATGGAAGCCGCCAGTTCATGGTTGCCGCGAACCTTCTCGGGAATGCCCCCGTAACGGTTATGGAGCGCTGTCAGGAATTGCAAGTCAGGTAAATGGTGAAGTGGTTCCAGCTTTGATATCAAATTGGGTGCACGGGCAGCGGCAACAATGAATAGACAAGGCAGCGGCAGTTTTTGGCGGCGGAGTTCTCGCATCAACTCAAAAAACACCAATGCGCCCATGCTATGTCCCAGCAAGGCATAGATTCGACAGATATGGGGTCTCAGAGCGTCGCTAAGATCTGTGACCAAGGGGACCAATTCGGTGTAGAGCGGTTCAGAGAAGCGGGCCTCGCGGCCAGGAAGGCATATGGGTACAAGGCGAAGCCAGGTGGGAACCAAGGACCGCAAGCGGTGAAACGCGGACGTGCCTCCTCCGGCGTGGGGCAGGCAGAACAAAGCCAGCTCAGTTTCAGGCATATTCTCGTCGGGTACGAACCCGTTTGGCGTCATGGTGACTCGTTGTAAGTTATTTGTGAATAGGGCTTTAGGAGCGTAATTTGGACTCGGGTTGTACAACGTGTTTGGTCGTTGCGCGGAGAATGTGCCGAAAAACGGGTCGGGGCTTTCGCAGGGTACTCAGAACCCCTAGAATAGCTCACTTCCAAGGTGCTGTTCAGGGCTGATTTCGAAGAGGAGGCAGCTTTGTTGCGGGTGTGAAGGATAACCAGCACTCCGCGAGTAGCTTCGTCGACGACCCCGCCTTTGCCCGTTTTGCTAACACGTTCAATCCACCAAGTTAGCTATTTATCAGCAACTTAGCTATTTATCAGCAACAAACGTTCGTTGTCGCGTACCAGTTGTGTGGTATGCGGACTGCCATCATAAACTGGGATTCTCCAAAGTTCCCGATCGACTATGCGCTGCGATTTACAAGTTAATACGATGGTGGATTTATTAGTCCACCAGGCTGTCGAACGACAAGATGCAACCGCTTGTATGTTTTTGGATGATCAAGGCCACGAGGTTGCCATCACCTACACCCAGTTGGATCACCGGGCCCGCGCGATCGCTGCCGAGTTGCAGCAGCGGGCCGGTCGTGGTGATCGGGTGTTATTGGTCTTTCCAGCTGGCGTTGAATTCATCTCTGCTTTCTTTGGTTGTTTGTATGCTGGTGTGGTTGCGGTACCTGCAACCTACCCCAAGCGGCGCCGACCCCTGCCGAGAATGAATCGCATAGCGGTCGATTGCGGAGCACACCTTGTGCTTACCACAACGCAAACGCTCGAGACGATTGATATTCAACAGGTGGATCCGGAAGTAGGGCACCTGGACTGGATTGCGACCGATGCGATTGATTCGGAGATGGCTTGTCATTGGAACGCCCCCAATATAGAAGAAACCGATCTCGCATTTTTACAATACACATCAGGCTCGACCAGCGATCCCAAGGGAGTGATGGTTTCGCATCGGAATCTCTTGAGCAACCTTTCGGCAATACGTCAGGCGTTTGGAATTGGCGAGGTGGAATCAGACCACCTGTCCCAAACGGGCGTCTTTTGGTTGCCAGCTTATCACGACATGGGGCTGATTGGTGGTATTTTAACCCCGCTGTATGTCGGTGGTAGAAGTGTCTTGATGTCGCCAACCTCGTTCCTGCAGCGGCCAATTCGCTGGCTTCAGGCCATCGACCAGTACCAGGCTACCATCAGTGGAGCGCCCAATTTCGCCTACAAACTTTGTGTTTCACGCACCACCGCTGAAGAGCGCGCAGGTCTTGACCTCAGTCTCTGGCGACTCGCGTTTTGTGGTGCCGAGCCGATTCGCGCCGAAACAATCACGAGCTTTACCGAGACCTTTGCGCCGTTTGGGTTCCAGCCCGAATCGCTCTATCCTTGCTATGGGTTGGCTGAGTCGACGCTGCTTGCTACCGGGCCAAAGTTCGATGAAAAGCCGACCGTTGTGAAGTTCAATCGGCAAGCGATTGCAATCGATCGCGTCGAATTGGCAAATGGCAATCCACCCGAGCAGGTGCAGCAACTGGTGGGTTGTGGTCCCGCCGTGTTGGACCATGAACTGGTCGTCGTCGATACCGAGACTGGGGTTCCCGTCAGAGAATCTCACATCGGTGAAATCTTGCTGCAAGGACCCTCGGTAGCCCAGGGATATTGGAACCGGCCAGAGCTAACTAGAGAAGTGTTTGGCCGGAAGGTGAGCGGTCGGGACGGCTATTTCCTGCAAACTGGTGATTTGGGTTTTGTTCGCAACGACGAGCTCTTTGTGACCGGCCGAGCCAAAGATGTGATTATCATCCGCGGGCGCAACCATTATCCGCAGGATATTGAGCAAACGGTCGAGGCGGTTCATCCGGCGATCTTGCCTGGCGCCGCGTTTGGTGTTGCAGTCGAAGACGACGAACGACTCGTCGTGGTACATCAGGTCGACCGGCAGGCGCGAGGTGAAGATTGGAAAAAGGTCATTGCTCAAATCCGATCGGCGATTGTGACCCATCACGAGTTGGATCCCTACGCCATTGTCCTGATCCGACAAATCTCGTTGCCAATTACGTCCAGCGGAAAAGTGCAGCGCAATTTATGCCGCGAGCAGTACCTGGATGGCCAACTCAAAATTGTTCAACAATGGACCAGCCGAGCCGCAAAAAAAACGGGTGATTGCCAGGGAGCGAAGCCCTCTCTCGATGAGCACGCCAATGGTCGTGTCCACGTGAATCTGAATGGCAAAGGGATCACATGGTCCAAGAATGATGTGGCCAAACAACACCAGTCAGCTAAAAAAACAGGGGTAGCAACTTCTGGAGTACAGCCAAAACAACATGATTTCACCGGCATTCCTCTCGACCGGGCAGCCGAATACACCGAAACGTGGCTGCTCGAATGGCTGGTAGAGCGGGTTGGGCTCGATCCGGCTGACGTCGACCGTAACCAACCGTTTGCGGAATTTGGCGTCGATTCTCTAACAGCCGTCGAGCTTAGCCAGGAACTCGAAAGCCAGTTCGGTGTACCCGTTACGCCAGTGGTTGCTTGGAACTATCCCACGCCCGCAGCCCTCGCCCGTTATGTGGCCGAGCAGGCAACTGGTGCCGGGCCCGCAGCCAACCAAAAGGCAAATAGCTCGGACAAAACCGATGTCTTGACAGCCTCTGGGGAAAAATCGTCAGACAATGATAGGTTGACCCAATTGCTTGCCGAGGTAGAGAGTCTCTCTGACGAAGAAGCTGCCCGCCTCCTGGCTAATGGAGAGCGCTGAAGAATCGACTGAAAGTGGAAATGAGAGATCCGCTTCTTACATTGCAGCTGTTCAAATTGGTGCACGTCGTTCTAACCGCGGGCATCAGGCGGTAGCGGGTGTGGCCACGACGGCCTCCGTAAAACTCAGGTCGCTATCCGCAAGTAGCTTGCGACTTGTGATGTTCCAGCAAGCACGTGGCGAATTTCCGCCAGTCGTTGTCGCACAAAACGGATCGAAGTGTTGGCAGGCGCATGTTCTCCAGGATCGCCCAAATGCTTATTGGGAGAAACTTGCGAGGTTGCCGTGTTTTGATTGCCTAGTTCCTCGGGAGATGAGAACAGAAACCTGGTGTCCACCGTGATTTGTTTGCCTGCGGCGTATTCGGGACCGTGGAACCAGGTAGGGAAAGGCGTTAGACGTCTTCCTCCAGTTCTGGCATGGGGCCTTGGTACAGCAAACGATAATCGTGGTGTGCCTGATTTGACTCGGCAAGGGCATGTAATAAACTTCAACAATAGGGGCGAAGCACCGATGAAAATTGGAGCGCAATACCGATGAGAAGAGTCGAACAAATTCTGGATACCAAGGGGCACGACATCTGGTCCATTGAGCAGGATGCGTCTGTGTTTGAGGCCATCGAGCTGATGGCTAAGAAAGAAGTCGGTGCACTGCTGGTCACGAAGAGTGGAAATCCAGTTGGCATGATTTCCGAAAGGGATTATGCCCGCCAAGTCATTCTCAAAGGGTTGTCATCCAAAGAAACGTTGATTCGGGATATCATGGCGACGCGCGTGATTTATGCTCACCTCGATGCGACCGTTGAGGAATGCATGGCCCTGATGACCGAGAACCACATTCGACACCTTCCAGTCATCGATGAAGAGTATTTGCTTGGCATGATTTCCATCGGCGATTTAGTGAAGGCACTCATTGCTGAACAGCAAAGCACGATCGAACAACTCGAACGCTATATCAGTAGCTAAAACACGAACCACGGGCACAACGATTAGCAACCACGCGGGAACTCTCGAAACATTTCCAATTTTGTTCGCAATGGTGATTTCACTTTGTCAGCATCAATAGGTGTTCTGCAACCCGCGTAGGTTCCTTGCGATATCTAGTACCGCGATTGTCATTTGCTGCTTGATACCTAAGTGACCCTACTGAAAAAGGGGGCTGTCCCCGGTGAGAGCTGTCTACTCGTGTTGCGCAATGGCAAGCTGATCGACCAGATCAATCGCCAGGATTTTCTCTGCGCCGTCGATGAGTTGGCAGCGGTTGCACCAAGGTGTGAGTGATGGGTTCACACCGATCGAGGCACGCGAGCAGCTGTACGTTAGGGCGTCGACTGGGCCCCGTCGACACCCTCCCAGCTGCCCTTCATCGCTTCGCCAGTCACCTGGCATTGATGGGGGAACTTCAGGCTGCAGTCGCTGATCGGTTTGTGAAGAGTGGGGTCCATGAGCTCGTGGATGTCGAGTTGCATGGCCTCTCTTGAGTAAGCCGCCACGTCGAGGATTCCCGTATCCATTCGAATCGCGTCCTCGGGACATACCTCCACGCAGTACCCGCAAAAGACACAGATTCCCAGGTCGATGTCGAACCGGACCGGGTACTTCTCGACGTGGGGGTCGGGATGTTCTCCAGGCACAATGGTGATGCACTTGGCCGGGCAGACCGTTTCGCAGAGCATACAGCCGACGCAGCGGGGGGTGCCATCCTCCCGGACGGTGAGCCGGTGACGACTGCGGAAGCGCGACATCAGGGGCCTGAGTTCCTCGGGATATTGGATCGTGGCCGAGGCGCGAAGGTGGGTGAGCTGCCCGAAACGGTGGGCAATGTGGAGGAAAAGGTTGTGAAAGAAGTGCCTGAAAGTGATCTTGAGACCACAGAAAATCTGGGGGAGATAGGTTTTCTCCCAGAAGGTTAACTCCGGCCTGCGGACGACGGTTACTTTTGTGGCCATGACGGTTCCCCAAAAAAGATTAGCACCACGGCCGTCACCACAACGTTGATCACTGCGATCGGGAAGAGTCCTTTCCAGCCCAGCGTCATGAGCTGGTCGTAGCGGAACCGCGGCAGCGTCCAACGAATTTGCATAAAGACAAAGCAGAAGATCACGACCTTGATTGAAAAACTCAGCACGCCCAACAGGACATAGACCCAGTTGTCGACAGGCAACACGCTTCCCCCCGACCATGGGAAGTGGAAGCCATCCGCCATCAGCCAGGGCACCTGCCATCCGCCGAAAAACAGCGTGGTTGCCAGGCAGGCCACGATGATGGTCTCCAGGAAATCGGTGAGGAAGAACATTCCGAACTTCATTCCGCTGTACTCAACGAAGTACCCAATGATTTCGGATTCGGCTTCTGGCAAGTCAAACGGGGCCCGCTTGGTTTCTGCCAGGGCCGCGGTCAAAAAGACGAAGAACGCCACGGGTTGGGCGACGATGCCCCAGAACGGGATCCAGCCGCCGATCATTTGGCCTTGGCGCTCGACCAGCAGAGACAGGTCCATGGTTCCGTACACCATGATCAGGCCAATGATGGAAATTCCCAGGGCAATCTCATAGGAGATCATCTGCGCCGTGGCTCTCAATCCCCCCATGATTGCGTAGTTATTGCGCGAGGCAAAGCCGGCGAGGATCACGCCATACACCCCCAGGGAGAGCATCGCAAAAATGTAAAGCAGCGCCGCGTTGATATTGGCAACCTGGAGATCGATGGGCGGGAGGTCCCCCAGGATGAGGGGAGGGCCAAAAGGGATCGCCGCGAACGCCACCAGGGCGAAGAAGACCGAAAACAAGGGAGCCAAAATGTGCAGGGTCTTGTTCGCGCCGTCCGGGACGATGTCCTCCTTGGCGAACAGCTTGACGGCGTCGGCAATGCCGTGGAACAGGCCCAACAGTCGGAATCCAAAAATGTCGGCGCGGTTGGCTCCGATCCGGTCCTGGATCAGGGCCGACTGCTTCCGCTCCACCCAGGTGTGAAGCCCGGCGAAGTTCAGGACCCCGAAGAGAACGATCCCCGCCAGCACGAACTTGATGAGCAGGATTTCCATCATGGTGCGGCCGCTCCTGCTGTGACCGTTGCCACCTCAACTCCTTGCGTTCCAATTGTTTTGTAGCTTAATCCCTCGAACGGCGCCACGGTCTCGGCAAGTCCCTGAAAGATTCTCTCTGGTCCCTGCCAGTCAAACTGCAGACCAAGCTGGTCGGCCAGTTCCAGGAGAAAACGCCAGTCCTCGCGGGAATCCTCGAGCGGCGGAAAGACGTGACCGATCCGCTGTACACGGCCGTGGCAGTTCACGAAGGTCCCATCCTTCTCAACATAGGTGGCACTTGGCAGGACCCAGTGTGCCAAAGGTACGGTCGGGTTTTCGTTCGTACCCGAGTAGACAAAGAGAGACACCTTCTCTGAGAGTTGTCGGACTTTTTCTTCTCCAAAGAGCTTCACCAAGTCGTGCCCGAAGACCCACAAAGCTTCAAGGTCTCCGCCGAGTGCCGCGTCCAGAAGCTGCGCGGCGTCCGGTGCCTCCGGGCCGGCCAGGCCCAGCAAAGTTGCTCCCAACGTGTTCGGGTTCTTGTCCGATTTGATGAGGAAATCATCACTGGACCCCGGTTCCTCCGGCACAGAGGTGGTAACCTGGGCGCCCAATCCGTCCCGAAAAATCTGGCGGATAAGAAAGAGCTCTTCGCAGGTGAGCTGGGCCGAGGCGATCACGCCGATCCGAGAGCTTTGCTGCTCGTTGTCCGAACCTGCCAGGGCCGCCGAGATTGTTGTCAGGGCCTGCTCCCAGGTTGCTTCCGCAGAATCCGCCGACGGCCCGCGGACCTTGCCAAGCCGTGCTTGATCGACCCAACCGAAGCCGTAGCGGCCCTCATCGCATATCCACCATTGGTTGACGTCAGGGTTGTAGCGGGGCTTGATCCGCACGACCCGTTTCCCGTCGTTCAGGTGGGGCCTGTCCAGCAGGTAATGCATATCCACGTTACACCCCTGGCTACAGCCATTGCAGACGGTAGCGGCGCTGGAGAGGTACCAGACGCGGGCCTTGAATCGGAAATCACTCTCGGTCAGCGCCCCGACGGGGCAAATGTCTACCACGTTGGCCGAGTAGGGATTGTCCAGTACATCGCCAGGGTAAAGGCCCAACTCGGCCTTGTCTCCGCGGTTGAAGATGCCGAACTCGCCGGTCTTGGTGATCTCATCAGTGAATCGCACACAGCGGGAGCAGAGGATACACCGCTCCTGGTCAAGCATCACGTGGGGGCCGAGTTCCACGGCCTTTTTCTTCTTGACCTTGTGCTCCCTGAAACGCGGGTTGTAGAGCCCGAAGTTCATGTAAAAGTTCTGCAGGTCGCACTCACCCGACTGGTCACACACGGGGCAGTCGAGCGGGTGGTTGGCCAGCAGGAACTCCAGAACTGCGCGCCGGCCGTCCTCGGCCTGATCACTCTTGGTGTGTACCACCATGCCCTCGGTCACGGGCACGTTGCAGGCGATCTGGAGCTTGGGGATCTTTTCCACCTCTACCAGGCAGATGCGGCAGTTGCCAGCAACCGAGAGCCCGGGGTGATAACAGTATCGCGGGACGAAGATCCCGAGCTTCTGAGCCGCCTCGATGATCTTGGTGCCTTCGGGCACACTCACCTCGCGGCCATCGATGGTCAGATTGGGCATGCCACGACTCCCTTCTCTTGGGCACTCTGCCCGCTGCGGATGTACTGCTCGAACTCTTGCCGAAATTTCGCGATGTAGGACTGGACGGGCCAGGCGGCCGCATCCGCAAACACGCAGATCGTATTTCCTTCCATGTCGCCGGCGATGGCCAACAGATCGTCCAGGTCCTGAAGACTTCCCTTGCCGTCAACGATACGTTGCAAAATACGGTGGACCCAGCCGGTCCCTTCGCGGCAGGGCGAACACTGGCCGCACGATTCGTCGGCGAAAAACTTCGCTGCAGAGTCCAGAGCTGCGACCATGCAAGTGGTCTCATCCATCACGATCACTCCCCCTGACCCCGCCATGGTGCCCGCTGCCTTGAGGGAATCGAAATCCATCGCCACGTCGATCTCATCGGCGGTCAGAATCTTGGCCGAGATACCGCCGGGGATGACGGCTTTGAGCTTGTTTCCATCCCGCATGCCACCGGCGTTCTCGATAAGTTCCCTCAGGGTCACGCCGACCGACACCTCGTAGACACCGGGTCGGACCACATGCCCGCTCACGCAGAAGAGCCGCGTGCCGCCTTGACTGTCCGTGCCTATGTCGGCGAACCGTTTGGCTCCATGGCGCAGAACGAATGGAACACAAGCCAGGGTCTCCACATTATTGACGATCGTAGGACAAGCAAAGAGGCCTGAAATGGCCGGGAAGGGGGGCTTGAGCCTGGGAAACCCTTTTCCGCCCTCAAGTGAAGTAAGCAACGCAGTCTCTTCGCCACAGATGTAGGCCCCTGCCCCGCAGTGGATGACCACTTCCAGGTCAAAACCAGTCCCCTGGATGTCTTTGCCCAGCCAGCCCTGGCTGTAGGCCTCATCGATGGCCCGCTGCAGCCGCTTGGCCGACTGGAAGTACTCGCCCCGAATGTAGACATAGGCCTTATGACTGCCGATGGCAAAGGCCGCGATGATCATGCCTTCGAGCAGTGCGTGTGGATCCCGCTCCATGATGTAGCGGTCCTTGAACGTACCGGGCTCGCCCTCGTCCGCGTTGACCACGAGGTACTTTGGTTTGGTCGTTTCCTTGGGGACGAAGGACCACTTCCTGCCGGCGGGAAACCCGGCCCCGCCCAGACCTCGCAGATTAGCTTCGGAGACCTCGTCGATCACTTGTTCTGGGGTCATGGAGGTGAGCGCTTTCCTGGCCGCGCTATATCCGTCGTCAGCAACGTAATCTTGGTACCAGGTCCCGTCGGGATCTTTGAATCGCGTGGAGAGCACCGGCCCGTCAGAGCAGATGAACGGATCGGGTTCAGGGGTCGAGGCGGGGGTACCAGGTTCCGAGAGTGCATCCTGAATGACCGTGTCGACAGTTTCACCCTCAAGCGGCCCGACAAAACGTTCGTCGACCTGGGCCATGGGCGCCATTTCACAGGCGCACAGGCACTCGACCTCGGTGAGCGTGACTTCCTGACCCGGCGTGGTTTCGCCCGGCTGGATCTTCAAGCCATTCTTGATTTGCTCCAACAGATCCCCGGCCCCGCGCAGCATGCATGGCAGGCTCGTGCAAACCCGAAGCTCGCGCCGGCCTACTGGTTTGGTGTGGAACATGTTGTAGAACGAGACCGCTTCGCGCACGTGCGAACGTGCCACACCCAAGGTTTGTCCCACCCAAGCTTCTGCCTCCTGGGAGACGTAACCTTGATTCTGTTGGACGAGCCACAACAGCGGCAACATGGCTGCTTGAGGCTGCTCGTAAAGTTGCAGGATTTCCTGGGCCCTGGCGTCTAAATCAGCGGTCATCGTGCTGTGGGTCTGTGGGTTGGTGGGGCTATGCGTGGGTGGGCGAGTTGGTGGGTTGGTAGTTCTTACATGGTCAACTTTCCTGGTGTGGTCTGTGCGAGGTTTGTAAGCATAGCGTGAAAGGGGCTAAGACCTCGACCTTGTTTTTCTTCATGACTTTGATCAAACCTTGTAAGGCTCCGAACGTACTGTTCACTATTTCCGTCATACGGTCATACTCTTCCTGGGGTCGACAGCCCAAATCCCGCGCTATCACCCCCAACTTCCAATCTGTTTGCGATGATCAACATCGAACATCTACAAGACCTGTCGACCCATGGACCCACAGTCCAACGATTCATCATCGGTCCAGTTCCCCCCCGATCATGTTGACCGACCCGAAGGTGGGAATCAGGTCGGCAATCATATCGCCAACGATGAGTTTGGGGAGGGCCGACATGATGGCGAAGCAGGGTGGCCGGACGCGCACTCGGTAGGCCTGCCCGGCTCCGTCGCTCACGATGTAGAACCCGAGTTCCCCGTTGGCCCCTTCCACCGGGAAATAGACCTCTCCCTGCGGCGGTTGCACGCCGTGGCCGAGCATGACCAGCTTGAAGTGGTTCATGAGTCCCTCGATGTTGCCGTAGGTATCTTCCTTGGGGGGCAGGAACGCCCGCTTTTCGTCTGCGGCAATCGATGGATGCTGGGCCTCACCCGAGCCTTCGAGGGTGGGACAGGTCACGGCGGAACTACCTGAGATCGAATAGATATCCCCCACTTTGGCAAGGTCAATCATCTCCGCGGCTGGAATGGGCCGCCCTGTCTCGGGATTGACCTGAACCGAGCCGGGTGGGATGTCGTCGAGGGCAGCCTCTACGATGCGCATCGACTGCTCCATTTCCTCCATGCGAACGAGATAACGATCCATGTTATCCCCGCGGGAACCGACCGGCACATCGAAAGACAGGCGGTCGTAGACGGCGTAGGGGCAGTCCTTGCGCACGTCGTAGTCCGCCCCGGTTGACCGCAGGAAGGGACCTGTGATCCCGTAGGAGATGGCGTCTTCGGCCGAGATGATGCCCGTCCCGGACACGCGGTCCACGAAGATGCGGTTGCGGGTAAGGAGCCCATGCGACTCGGCGATGACCTTGCGGGTCTCCTTGAAAGCCTTGCGGCAAGGCTCGATGAAATCGTCGGGCAGATCGGCCTTCACTCCACCGACACGGCAGTAGCTGACAGTCAGACGTGCCCCGGTTACCTGCTCCACAAGTTCCCAGAGATACTCCCGGGCCTTGATCATGTAGAGAAAGACGGTAAAGGCTCCCAACTCCATGGCGGTTGCCCCCACGCAGGTGAGGTGGTCCGTGATCCGGGAAATTTCCGAGAGGATGACCCTTACGTAGTGGCAACGCTCCGGGACCTCGATTCCCAGGAGCTTTTCCACGGCCATGCAGTAGCCCATGTTGTTGATGAGCGGGGAGACATAGTTGAGCCGGTCGGTGTAGGGGATGACCCCATTGTAGTCGACCACTTCCGCCATCTTCTCAAAGCCGCGGTGGAGGTAGCCAATATCCACTTCGGCGTCCTTGATCCGCTCCCCGTCGAGCTTGGTCACGATCTGGACGATCCCGTGCATGGCCGGGTGTGCGGGGCCAATGTTGAGCATCATATCCCGCGTTTCGAGCTCGGCTGTTTCTTGGGTGTCAACTTCTAAGTCAGCGGTCATGGTGTCGGTCTGTGGGGTCTGTGGATCCAGATTTCTGCGACTTCGGACAAATAAATTCAGGATTCGGACATTGCGAGTCTCATCAGTTCACCGGTCCAATGAGAGGTTGGCGCTTGTTAACCGGATAATCTTTGCGTAGCGGGTGGCCCTGAAACTCTTCGTACATGAGGATTCGCTTCAGGTCCGGATGCCCCTGAAAGCGGATTCCGAACATGTCCCACACCTCGCGCTCAAGCCAGTCTGCTCCCGCCCACAGCGAGGTCAACGAATCCAGCTCGGCTTCGGCCTCTTCCACGGGAACCACCAGCCGCAGCCGGTGCTTGTGCTGCAAAGAGTAGAAGTGGTACGCGACCACGAAGCGTGCCTCCCCCGGAGGTCCAGGCCACGGGTCCTCATCTGGGATCTGCGAGGAGGGTTTTACCGCGACACCGGAGGAAGCGAAGAAAGCCGGCGCAGGCCTTTTGCCAAAGGTCGCGTAGTCCACAGCGGTTAAGTCCATGAGGAAATTCATCTGCAAGTCGGGATCCTCTTTGAGAAACCGCGCGACGTCGAGCAAAAAATCCCGGCGCAGAACCACGGTTTCGTCGCCACGGTACGTATGCCATGCCGACACGGCTGCGGGGAAGCGGTCCTTAACGGTTTCAATCAAAGCGGAGGGGTTCACGTTCATTCGACTGGTATCCAAATTCAAATCTTGCGGGTGCTTTCTCTCTTTGGCGGTAATTCACAACCGGGGGAACACGAAGCGGCGATCATTTTCAATCATTCGAAGAATGGCATCAGGCTTTATTGGTTTTCCAGTCGGGGATGGGTCAGTTTGTGGTCCTAGTTTTGATTAGCGTGGTGGCAGGGCGGACTCGGGACTCGTCTTCTCGAAGTCGTCAGGGCGAAGTTCGGGCGCGGGTCGCTGGCCCGTGGTGTGCTCGTCCTGGATTTTGGCTTGAAGTTTCATCAACCCGTCCAGCACGTACTCCGGCCGCGGAGGACAGCCTGGAATGTAGATATCCACCGGCATGATCGTATCGATACCCATCACGGTTGCGTAGTTGTCGTAAAAGCCGCCTGTGCAAGTGCAAACTCCGAAGGCGACAACCCACTTCGGCTCGGCCATCTGATCGTGGATGCGTTTCAAGACCGGCGCCATCTTGTGACTGATCGTGCCCACCACAAAAAGCACGTCCGCTTGGCGCGGCGAAAACCTGGGCAGGCCCGCTCCAAAACGGTCAACGTCGTAGTGAGAACAGGCCGTGGCCATGTACTCCATCCCGCAGCACGCGGTCACGAACGGATACTGGAAGATCGAAAACTTCCGAGCCCAGCCAAGGGCCGCATCGAGACGACTGGTCAAGAATGTATTGTTCAACATGTCATTGCCATTCCAGGGCACCGTTGGCCCAAGCGTAGACGTAGCCCACCATCAAAATCCCCAGAAAGATACCCATTTCCACCAGGCCTAGCATTCCGAGCTTGCGGTAGATCACGGCCCATGGGTAGAGGAAGACGAGTTCCACGTCAAAAAGGATGAACAGGATCGCGGTCAGATAAAATTTGATGGCCAACTTCCCGCCAGGCAGGGAGAAGGGATTTTTACCACACTCAAATGGCTCCAACTTCACCGGCGAGGGGTTCTTTTTACCGAGCGTGGAAGCCAACCACACCATTGCTCCGGTGATCACTCCGGCCAGGACAAAGCAGACCAAGATACCGATATATTCGTTCATAGTTGGATTTCCCCATACGTTGTTATACACAATACGAAGTCACCTCGTCACCAACTTGAGCCGCTACGATTGAGTCTTCAACAACCAATGGTTCTTTCTGGTTTTTGTATCGGACAATGTTGCAACGATATCAACAGCCAAAACAGCAAAATCTGTTGTTTACACCTCTAAATCATAGTTTTTCTCGGCGATGATCAAAGATTGAAAGACTCAATTAATTTATCGACCCAGGACATTAAGCTGCCGGGGAAGATTCCCCCAATTACCGTCACCAGCGCGGCCACCGCGAGCGCCACGGAAACTGCCCACGGGCAGCGCGAAGGCACTGGCTCGCTTGGCTCCTTCATGTACATAAAGACGACCACGCGCAGGTAGACGAAGGCCGAGATCACGCTGCAGACCACGGCCAGAACGGCCAGCGCTAAATGGCCCGTGCGCAGGACGCTCCAAATTACGACGAACTTGGCGACGAATCCGGCGGTGGGTGGGATGCCGGTCAGGGACAAGAGGAAAAGGAGCATCAGCGCAGCTATTGCAGGTCGCTGCACGGCCAGTCCTTCGTAACCGCTCAAATTCTCGCCGCGCTGGCCCAGCGCGATGACAACGCCAAAGGCCCCCAGCGTCATAAACACATAGAGGAAGACATAGGCCATGGTGGCTGCGGTCCCGTCGGACGTCCCGGATTGGGACGTCGCGGCAACGAATCCCAGCAGAGCGTAGCCAGCATGCGTGATCGAAGAATACGCCAGGAGACGTTTCATGTTGGTTTGCGACAGGGCGACGATACTCCCCACGATGATGGAGAGTATCGCGAGCCCCGCCAGAACCACCGACAATACGTGGGCTTCAGGTCCGAACGCGACCAGGCAAACCCGTCCCACTGCAGCTACACCGGCGACCTTCGAGGCAGTCGCCAAAAAGGCCGCGACCGGGGCGCTCGCACCCTGGTAAGCGTCCGGGGCCCAGGCGTGAAACGGAAATGCCGCAATCTTAAAGGCGAGCCCTGCGACTAACAGGCCTATCGCCGCCAAGAGGATCTTGTTACTTCCAAGTCCGTTCTCGGAGATAGCGGAGTTGATCGCTGCAAAGTCCGTCGTGCCCGTAACGCCGTAGACCAGGGCGATCCCGTAAAGGAGCAGGGCCGAGGCAAAGGAACCCAACAGGAAGTACTTGATCGCAGCCTCGTTCGACTTGGGCTTTTCCACCGTGATCCCGACCAGGATGTAGGAGCAGAGTGTCGTGAGTTCCAGGCTCAGGTAAAGGGTCAACAAATCCGAGGCGCTGGCAGCGAACATCATGCCCGTCGCGGCCAACAGAAGCAGGGCATGATACTCAGCGGGCCGAACACGCTCCGCACGGATTTGCCTCTCGGAAAGGAGCGCCGTCACAGCCAGGGCAGCGGCGATGAGAATCTTGAAGAATTGCGAGTAGCCATCCAACGTGACCATCCCCCCAAACCCGATCTTGGGGTCTGCCGACACCAGCCAGTACGACACGAAGGCGGCAGCTACCGCGGCGAAAACCGTTCCGGCCGTCGCTAATGGGGCTGTCCGGATACGGTGCGCCGAGAGGATCAGCGCTAATGCCATTCCGACCAGAATCAGCTCGGGCAACAGTAGGGCCAGGTCAGTGAAGTTGGTGCCATTCATGGAGTGGCTCCGGCAGTCAAGAGCGCGTGGACGGTTTCATGAAGATAGGAAAGCACACACTCAGGTTGGAGGCCGAGACACACGGCCAGGAAGGCGAGCGGAGCTAAGGTTGCTATCTCGCGGGTATTGAGCTCGAGCTTGAGTCCCGCTAACCCCGAGTTCATTTCGCCCATAACCACTCGGTAGTAGAGCCAAACCAGGTAAGTCGTTCCGAGGGCCACACCCCAGATAGCCATGGTCCCGAGCCAAAACTGGGTCTTGAAGGCACCACCAATGATCAGTAGCTCGCCGATGAAGGAGTTCAAACCGGGGAAGCCCGCCGAAGCCAGGCAAAAAAGCGCCAGAAAAATCGAGTAGACCGGCGCGAGTTTCCAAACACCCCCGTAGTCCTCGATCTGCCGCGTGTGGGTCCGCTCGTAAATCATGCCAACACATAAGAAAAGGGCCGCCGAGATGATCCCATGATTAAACATTTGGAGGACCGCGCCTTCGACTCCGCCCTGGTCGAGTGTGAAGATGCCCAGGGTCACAAAGCCCATGTGGCTCACGCTCGAGTAGGCGATGAGGCGCTTGACATCCGTCTGGGCCAGGGTCACGTAGGCACCGTAGACGATGGCGACCACCGAGATGACGAGCATGGGCACGAGGAAGAGCTGTACGGCGTCGGGAAGTATGGGCAGCGAAACCCGCAGCAGTCCGTAGGCCCCCATCTTCAAGAGGATCCCAGCCAGGATCACACTCCCTGCCGTGGGAGCTTCGGTGTGGGCGTCCGGGAGCCAGGTATGCACGGGAAACATAGGCACCTTGACCGCGAAAGCAGCCAGAAACGCCACGAAAAGCCACGCTTGGAAGGTGGGCCCGATGGTCTCCCCGGCGAGTTCGTTGAAGTCCAGCGTGCCAAATTCGCTGTACAGAGCGATCATCGCCAAGAGCATGAAGACACTCCCGGCCAGGGTGAAGAGTAAAAACTTCACCGCGGCATAGACACGCGATGGTCCTCCCCACACCCCGATGAGCAGGAACACAGGGACAACCATTAATTCCCAGAAAACAAAGAAGAGAAAAAGATTTGCGGCGGCAAACAGCCCGATCATCGCGGTCTCGGCGACCAACAGCGAGGCGTAGAAATCCCGCTCCCTCGTGGCGATTGCGGTCCACGAGACGCCAACGCACAGGATGGTCAAGACCGCGGTCAGGAAGATGAAGGGAAGACTGATTCCATCCACGCCCATCTTGTAGGCGATGTTCCACGCCGGGATCCAGCTTGCAGATTCGACGAACTGCAACTCGCTTGAGCCCTTGTCAAAACCGACGTAGAGCGGGATTGAGACGGCCAGGGTAACCAGGGTCGTGGCGAGGGCAATCCAGCGCGGTAGCCGCCCGCGGCCCAGCAATTGGACCAGAACTGCACCCACGAGGGGCAGAAATGCGATCACGGTGAGGAGTGGAAAGTTTGTCATCGTATGAGCATCACCAAAACGAGCAACACCAGGACTCCGGCCATCATGATCAAGCCGTAGTACTGGGCGTTGCCACTGACCGTAGTCTTCAAAATTCGGCTGGAGGCCTGGGTCAACCGGCCCACACCCACAGCGGTGAAATCGACAATGTGGGTGTCAAAGGCGCGTAGAACACTTGCTCCGCCCAACACTAACCGCCGCATCACAAACGCATAGATCTCTCCCACGAATCGGAACTCAAGACGTGCCAGAGGCCGCGCGGTCAGGGCCACAAAGGCCAACGAACCTCGGCGGTAGAACCAGTCTGTGTCGAGGCTGATCTTGCGTTCCGGGTCAAGTTGCTTAAGTAGCAGGAAGAAGCCCAGCGCTGTGAAGCCTAATATCCCGAGAGTGTTTGAGACGTGCTGCACCGTGTAGGGGACGTACTCGGCAGGGTGCGGAAGGCACCGGTACAGGAGCTCGGGCCAGAATCCCATGACCCCGATCAACAAGCACGCGATCGCGGCCAGGCCCATGGCGACCAGCATGTTCGCGGGCGGTTCCCGGCCGGGTACGTCTGAATTTTTGCCGAAGAACATGTAGTAGGGAAGCTTAAGGCCTGTGTGCAGGAAAGTCCCGGCGGAGGCTAAGGTGAGTGTGAGAAAGATCAGTGCACGTTCGTCGTAGCCCGCGGCAGAAACCACCATCGACTTGCTTACGAAACCACTAAAGAGCGGTACGGCCGAAATAGCGAACGCGCCGATCATGTAGAGGCTGAGGGTGATCGGCATCGTCTTGTAGAGTCCACCCATGTCACTCAGCTTTCGAAGACCAGTCATCTGAAGGACTGCGCCGGCTCCCATGAAAAGCAGCGCCTTGTAGATGATGTGGGAGAAGGCGTGTGCCGTGGCACCGTTTAGGGCCAACTCGGTTCCGATCCCAACCCCGCAAACCATGTAGCCAACCTGGCTGATAATGTGGTAGGCCAACAGCCGGCGCGCATCGTTTTCCAGCACCGCATAGACCACTCCGTACACGGCCATGGCCGCTCCCAACCAGATCAACAGGTCCGTTCCGGGGAAGCCGCGGATCAAGGCGTAGACAGCCGACTTGGTGGTGAACGCGGTCATAAAGACGGCGCCCGTGACCGTGGCCTCGGGATAGGCGTCCGGAAGCCACGCCCCCAGCGGCGGGACCGCCGCGTTCAAGAGAAAGGCGATAAGGATCAGCGTCCAGCCCACGCTACCTGCAAAAGATTCCATATTGTCAAAGGCGAGTGACCCGGTCTGGGAAAAGTGGAGTACGGTCCCAGCCAAGAGGAGAAGCCCTCCGAAGATGTGGACCAGCAGGTACCGGAAGCCGGCCGCCAAGGCAGATTTTTCACGTCGCTGCCATACCAGCAACGCCGATGAAATCGCCATGAGTTCCCAGAACACGTACAGCGAGAGCAGGTCCCCGGCAAACGTTACTCCGAGTGCGGCGCCCGCGTAGGTCAGAGCCGTCACGTGGTGGGCATCGTCCTTCAGATGCAGTGCGTAGACCATTCCCAGGAAGGCCATGATCGAGAAGACATAGGAAAAAACCAGGCTTAACTTGTCGACTCGACCAAACACCAGGTCCAGCCCAAGGAAGCTCACCTCGCCATGAATGCCAGGCGTCATACGAAGGCAGATGGTCAGGGCCAAGGCGGGCAACAGGAGCATCGCAAAGCGCTTGCCCCAGCCTTTGAGCAATGGCAAGGCCCACGCGCCCAGGATCAGTAATAGTCCTGGGTGGATCCACTGATGTGTCATGAAATCAAGAGTCATAATAATCTTCGCGGCGCATGAGCCACTTCTTCCCAAGGAATTTCGACACGACGATGATCGCCACGCAGGACGCCAATCCATAGAGCGAGCCGAAAGCGGGAATGTGCTCGAACCAAAAATGGGGGTGCCCGTGGAAGATGAACGGCAAAATGATTTCCGCCAGAACGATCGCGGTCAGGCCCCCATAAAAGCAGCGCTTGAGTCGTCCGAAGCGGATTGGATCTTCCAGTTGCCTTTCCAAGAAGTTCATGGCATGACCTTTCCGGCAAATTCGAGCACCAGGTTTGGATAAAGGCCCAACAACAGGCTGGCAGCTGCGGTAATCGTCAAGGGAGCAACCATCCACGGCACCTCGCGAACCTCCTCTTGGGTCTGTACACCCTCCTCGAAGTAGGCCTTGTAAATGATCGGGAAGAGGTAGGCCGCGTTCAGGAGCGAACTGATCAGGAGCACTCCCAACAAGATCCAGTGATCGGCCTCTATCGTGCCCAAGGCCAGGTACCATTTGGAGATAAACCCGGAGGTGGGGGGAATGCCTATCACGCTCAGGGATGCCAGCGCAAAGGCGGCCATGGTCCACGGCATGCGCCTGGCCAGGCCGGACAACTGGCTGATTTCGGTCTTGCGGGTCGATACGTAGATCGAACCGGCGCACAAGAAGAGCGTTATCTTTGAGACGGCATGATTGGTGATATGCGCGATCCCGCCCATCACCCCATCGGGATTCAATAGTGCCGCTCCCAGAATGATATAAGAGAGCTGGCTCACCGTGGAGAAAGCCAGACGAGCTTTCAGGTTGTCCTGCGAGAGTGCCAGCAGGGATCCGACCAGAATCGTCACTGAGGCGACAACCAAAGCCAGTTGGTCCGCGCTGATCTTGCACAGGCTGATGTTGTGCATCGCGAAAGGGCCAAAAATAAACAGAAAGATTCGTACCGTAGAGAAGACTCCGGTTTTGACCACGGCCACCGCGTGCAGCAGCGCGCTAACCGGTGTGGGTGCGACCATCGCAGCCGGCAGCCAGCTGTGCAGCGGCATCACCGCGTTCTTGGCCAAACCGAACAGGAACAGGGTAAAGATCAAGAATAGCAGCGCCGGATGCGCCTGGATCTGGTCGGCTGACAGTATCCCGCCAGCGCGAAACTCCAGGGTCCCAGCCACGTTATAGGTCAGGATGATGGCGGCCAGCAGCAACACCTTGGCAGCGCCCAGTAGATAGATGATGTATTTGCGCCCGCCTGACTTGGCCTCGACTGTCTCCTTGTGACTGACCAGCGGGTAGGTGACCAGCGTCAACGCTTCATAGAACAAGAACAGGGTGAACAGGTTGGCCGAGAAGGCCACGCCCACCGTGGCTGAAAGGGCCAGAGCGAAGCAGGCAAAGTAACGGGTTTGAGCGTGCTCTTTCAGCGAACGCATATAGCCGATCGAGTAGAACGAGGTCACGAGCCACAGCGCCGACGCACCCAGGGCAAAGAGGAGCCCGAAAGCATCCACCCGAAAGGCCAGCTCGATGCCGGGGAGAATCCGGAAGAGCACGCACTGCGGCGTGCCACCCGCCAGGACCTCCGGTGCCATGCTCCCTACAAGAGCCAACAACACCACACCGGCCGCTACGGACCAAAACTCTCTCAGATTGGCCCGACGCTCGCCAGTGCACACGATGAGCAGCGCACCCACAGCCGAGACAAGTACCGAGAACAGTGGCATGAGCGATAACGAGTTTTCCACCACGGTCACCACTTGAGCTGGGTCAGGTCTGCCACACCGGCTCCAGGCTTGTTCCGATTCAAGGCGATCACAAGCCCCAAACCGACTCCTGCCTCCGCAGCTGCCACGGCGATCACGAACAGGGCCAGGATCTGGCCACGCGGGTTGTCGAGGTGCCGACTGAAGCCGGCCAGGCTGAGGTTTACCGCATTCAGCATGATCTCAACCGAGATAAGCATCAGGATGATGTTACGCCGAGCCAGGAAGCCGAACACTCCGATCCCAAACAGGACACCGCTCAACGCCAGAACCACACCCACGGGCACGATCACGCCTGGTAACTCCTTTGGCAAGATGTTTCAATTCGGTCGGCAATTGTCATGATCCTGCCTTTCTCCTGGCAAGCACAACTGCACCCACAATGGCGGCCAAAAGGATCAGCGAGGCCATTTCGAAAGGCAGCGCGAACGGACCAAAGAGCGCCGTGCCCACCCCCGAAAGGCTCCCCAGAGCCGGATCTTCCGCTGCCACATGCGGTGGAGCCGATGCGACCCCAACCTGGGTGGAGTCGAGCGTCTGGATCTGGGCAAGCCACGCCAGGACCACCAGTCCCATCGCTCCCACAGCGGCGACGGGCCAATGACGGCCGAACCGTGGCCGAGCCTCCTCTCCCGGCAGATCCAACAACATCAAGACAAAAAGGTAGAAGATCAGGATCGCGCCAGCGTAGACGATGATTTGTACCGCGGCCAGGAATTCCGCGCTAAGCAGCAGGAAGATACCCGCCACGTGCATAAACAGCGACAGTATCCAGAGCATACTGTGAACGGGATTTTTCCGTGTCACGGCCAGCATCGCGCTCACGACACTGGCGGCCGCCATGTAATAGAAGATCGCTTGTGCGGCAGGGAAGGTCATCAACTAAGGCAGGTACCGGAGATGTAGTCCTCAAGGTGGTGGAATATTTAACCCTGAGTCGTAACGATCCTGTTGACAACGTCACCGCGCGACAACAATGCGACAACCTTCTCAGGATCTTGATAGACCTCTATTCCCGTCTATCGAAACGGGCAGTAATTCTAACGTGCCAGCGGTGGAGGGTCAACACCCCTTCTACAACTGACGGTCAATCCCTTGCTCCAAGACCGCTCGGCAACTCGCACGGGTTCGTCATCGACCCTGTGTCACTCGAGGCCCGCAAAGGTGGACCAGTCGCGGTGGTTGAAGAAGGCATTTGTTTTAGGTCGCTGCCGAATACCGTGAGACCCAGTTTGAGATCAGTGACGAGGAAAATCCCAGCCAGAGCCGACTTCGAAGATGCCCCCTTACAAGGCGACGCGAGGCACGCTCCACAAGTGCATCAAGCGTGTCGAATCGGCCTCGGATAGTTGCGTAAGTGAACAAGTAGCCAGGAGCAGGGCTCGTGACTTGAGCGGTTGGAGCGACGTGAACCACGTGGCAGGCGATCACGGCTTCTCCCGCAGTGACCCGAGCATAGGTTTTAAATCGGCGGTTTTAAATCGGCAGAAACCTACTCACGAACAACCTCCTGGTACAAGGCAAGCGTCTTCTCCACCATGGCCCCCTTAGTAAACTCCTTTTCCAGAAAATTTCCCGCCTTTTCGCCAAGCCTTTGCCTTTCGGCTCCATTTCCCAGCAAGGACAGAACATGCTTCGCCAAGGCGTCGGCATCGCCAACGGGCGCCAACAGCCCTGTTTCTCCGTGACGGACCATTTCGGGAACGCCGCCTGCTGCGGTGGCCACCACAGGCAAGCGGTTGGCGAAGGCGTCCAGGACGCTACTCCCCAGCCCTTCGATTCGGGAGGTCATCATGAACAGGTCCGTATCAGCAAGGATTTCGGGAATGTCGTGGCGGAATCCTGTCAGGACAATGTCCCTCTCCAAACCTTTCTGCCGGATTCTCGTTTCGATCGCCTGGCGCTCCTGCCCTTCTCCAACAAGGAAAAACGTTGCCTTGCCTCCTGTATTCAAGACCTTTTCTGCTGTACGCACAAAAGTCAGGCAGTCCTTCTCATCGCTGAGCGCCGAAATATTGGTGACGATCTGGCAGTCCTCGGGAACGTCAAACTCTTGGCGCAGGCTCCCCGTCTCCTTCGTTTGCGAAAAACGCCCGACGTCAACGCCGCTGTGGACGGTCACGCACCGGTCGGGAAAGCGAACACTTGCCGCCATCACTTCCCGAATACTGTTCGAGACACACACGATTCGACGGACGCTGGGGTGGTTGAATTTTAAACGTGAAAGCGCTTATCGTTTATCGGGTACAGCACGCGACGACTGTAAATGTGCCTTGCCGGAGCACCGAGGATGTTCGCCCAGATACCGATCGCCAGGGCGTGCCCGCTGTGGGTGTGCAGGATGTCGATTTGATTCTTTCGGCAAAAGCTGGCTACCCGGTAGGCGCTCCACAAATCCACCTCGTTGGCAAAGGGGAGCGAAAAGTGAGGAATATCCTCCTGTTGGCAATACTCTTCAAACACCGACCTTTTGCGGCAGGCGACAACGCACTCGATCGCCTTGGCGCGAAGGCCCTCTATCAAGTACACGATCTGCTGCTCCGCACCTCGCCAAATCTGCCCGCAACTCAGTTGAAGAACCCGCATCCCATTAAGCCCTTCCCTGCAGTAACCTGATCCCTTTCCGCAGGTTAAAGAGGATTTCTTTTCGGCAATATGACAGTTTAAAGCCCAAGTCCGTCCGCCTCGACTCTGGCCGCAGGACATTGTTGATAACGTGTCCTTTCAGACGCAGCCACTTCCGGGAAACCGGTTTCTCCTCCAGAGCGTCAACGATGGAACCCAAGTCCAAGCAGTGAACCATCACTCCCATATACCAGAGCCGCTTGGCAATTATCTTAGAAGAAATACCTGCTGCTGGAAGAACGAGTTCCACATCTCCTAAATTTGCCTTAACTTCCTTCCAGACGCTTTCGAATTGTAGCGAAGCATGCCGTTTAGGAGTTTTGACATAGACGGCAATGGGGCCGTAGAGTTTTTCCACCAACCGCTTTTCCACACAGCCCACAAACATCTTCTTCTTGGGGCGAACATACCGCTGAAGAAAGGCGTCAAAACGTTTTGGATGAAAAACCGTCATATAGTGCGGCATGACAGCGCTATCCAATTGCTCACCTTCCTTCAACCCAAACTTCCGCAGGATAGCCACCAGTTCTTCGTTGTAGACATGGGGAGCAAACAGCCCGCTCATCATCCCCTCTTCCTTCGGATATCCCGCCGCAATGCCCCTCACATAATGCGGGTGGTCAATCGTAAAGGTGTCTGCCATCTCCCTTTCCACACTTTCGGTGATCTTGTGGCGTAACCGATGCCTCTGATGGTCCATTGTCAAAAGTTCACCGTCCCCAAAGCGGTTGTAAAAGACCCGCTCCTCTCCCGCCAGGAGCACGTCCAAATGCTCAAAAGTTTCGACGGCAGTTTTAGCTAAATACATAGAAATTAGTTGATCAAGGACATTTTTTCAGGGCCCAGGCTGCCAGAATGGACAGGACCGTTTCGGCGATTTTTCGATCGGTGTACCTCGAACAAACCGTCTCGTGGGCGTTTCTTGCCAAGCGGGATCTGAGCGAAAGATTGTCTTTCAGCTCAAGAATCGCGTCCACCATCACCTGGGGAGAATGCGCTACCAAACGGATGTCTTTTCCGTCAGTAAACACCTCCCTGATGCCGGCTGAGTCCTTCGTGATGATAGGCTTCCGAACTGCGGCATAATGATACACCTTGTTCGGTACAACCATCTCCGCCTTCAAGGAGTCCCCAAAGATACCTAGGCAGACATCAAAGGCATTGAGCCTTTCGGAAAGCTTCGCGTAGGGCAATAAGCCGTGGAAAACCAGATTCTCCAAAGCATACTCTTCGTTCGCCAACCGATAGACATCATCGTATTCATTGCCTTTGCCGATGATTTCAAAACGAATGGATGGGTCGTCCTTCAGGAGCCTTGCCGCCTCGACGATTTTTTGGATTCCCTGCAAAGGCACGAAACTGCCATAAAATCCCACCCTGAAAATCCCGCCTCCACTATGCATGTCGATTGGCTGGAAGTCATCCTCCACAAAGCCCACGGGCAAGACCGCCATCTTTTCTAGCGGCACCTTGAACGTCTCGGCAAAATACTCCCTGTGGTGCTCAGTGTCGCACAGCACGAAGTCCGCCACATTCAATGGCAACTTGTCCTTCAGGTAGTTCTTCATCCCCCGCGGCGAGTACTTCCAGACAGCTTGATAGTCATGGACTTTAGTCAGGTACTTCGAAATCAAAGGATCGAAGACCAACGGCTTGTCCACCAGCTTCTTGACAAAACTCACGTCCGCGTGAGTGAAAGGTGGCAAGTACACTAAATGCACATCCCGGGCAAACGCACGCAGCTCCTCCTTGTCCACCCTCCAGCGCGAAGCATAGGGGCACTCCACAACCTCCACCCCAACCTTCTTCAAACCCGAGACAAGAACCCTGTTGCGGTTATATTCGGGGTCATATACGCCTGTCACAAGAACTTCCATTCCCATTGCTTTTTCAAAGAATGTGCCTGATACCAACATTTCAAGGTGGCGTCGTCCGCTCCCAGACCGCAGTTGGAAGACCGCTACACTACTGGAACGCAGTACTCGGATGAACTCAGAAACTTATCTTCTCTTCATAGAAGATTCTGCTGGAACCTGTAGCAGCGTTTCTCTGTATTACGAACGTGTCGAAGCCGATTAGTGTGGGAAGGTTTTCTGACCACGGATGAGAAGTTGGAACCGTTTAGAACACATCCGTGTTAACCGTGTTTAGTCTCTCTTGGTTGCGATTCTAGAATGCCACCGAACGAATCACTCTGGCACATCGAGCTTGTGAGACAAAACCGAGCGACAGTTCGTCAAGCTGTCGCACCGTGGCGGCGGCAAATTAGGACAAGTCGGTTGTCAGAGTCAAGTGCAAAGGACGCCCGACGGATGGAAACTACACTACGTCAAGCAGTGCGACTGGACCGGCACGCAATGATGGGTGGTGACGCTGGTGCAAACCGATCTGCACGTACCAGCGTTAACCACCACGCGAAAGCTCGACCCCAGACCAGTCCATTTGCATTGGTGGCTTGAGAACGACCGCAACACGGCATGGGGGAATCAATCGCCGTTGGATTTTCGGGGGTGGACATTGACGGCTTCCATACGCTAGAAGTGCTGGGATGTATCGTTGGGCGCCGCACTGGTGAAGAATCTGGAGTGGCAGCCGGGACGTTCCCGGCAAGCAGGCAGTTGAGAAAAGGCATGCCGCCCACGGGCGGCTGCCTCGACCCCTGGCCTCCAACGTCGCGGAGCTTCCTTTCATGAAACTGACACTGGTCATTCTTGCTGCTGGAGGCGGACGGCGCTACGGGGGTCTGAAACAACTCGTGCCGATTGGGCCGGATGGATCTACCCTGATGGAGTATTCGCTGTACGACGCCATGCAGGCTGGATTCGACAAAGTCGTATTCGTCGTTCGGCAAGAGACGCGGGAGCTCATGCAAGCTCACGCTGACCAGCGCTTCGGGCGGCACATTGACACGCGGTTTGCAGTTCAACGAATGGATGTCGATGGTGCTGATCCAACGATCGTAGAGCGCAGGACAAAGCCATGGGGCACTGGCCAGGCCGTGTTGGCGGCAGCCGAGTTCATCGATGAACCATTTGCCGTGACCAACGCCGACGATTTCTTTGGCGCCAACGCCTTTAATGCGCTTGGTGCCTTCCTGAATGAAACGACGCGAGTTGATCCCGCGACCTACGCCATGGTGGGCTACAAGCTCCACAATACGCTGTCGGAGCACGGCGCCGTGTCGAGGGGTGTGTGCCGGTGTACGCCGGACGGCTGGCTCAACCAAATCGTGGAAACTTGTAAGATAGTTCGCAGTGGCGACGGTGCTATGGGTCTCGGCGAGTCCGGAACCGAGGAGAGACTCAGCGGTGACGAAATAGTGTCCATGAACTTGTGGGGATTCTCGACCACGGTTTTTAACAATCTAGAAAAGAATTTCCAACTGTTTTTGCAAAGTACCCCGTCTCCCCAAGAGGATGAATTCTACCTGCCCGCAGCTATACAACAGGCAGTGGAGCAACATAAAGTGCAGGTGAAAGTCCTCCCCTCTACCGACAAGTGGTGTGGCGTCACGTACGCGGAAGACACACCCCATGTCGTGCGGCGGATTGGCGAACTTGTCAACCATGCCAACTATCCGGAAAGTCTTTGGGATTAACCATGTCGTCCGATGTGCAAACGATCGCGAAAATCTTTGCTATCGGAGGAACCATCGAATCCGTAGCCGATTTTGGTAGCGGTCACATCAACGACTCGTATCTTGTCACTTGCCATCAAGGCCAGTCGACAGCCCGCTATCTCCTCCAGCGGATCAACGACTTGGTTTTCCGTAAACCTGTTGAAGTCATGGAGAACATAGCGCGCGTGACGGAACACACCACCACTGTCCTGCGCAACAGTGGCATAGGTGAGGTGGATCGCCGCACATTGACGGTTGTACCGACACGTGGCGGCCGAGACTTCTACAACACACCCGACGACGGCTACTGGCGGATGTACCGCTATATCGAGGGTACGCAAACGCATGAAAAGGCTGTTACCCCGCATCAGGCCCATCAGGCAGCCCAGGCGATTGGCACACTGCAGAACCTGCTCAACAGCCTGCCGGAACCGGCGCTGCACGAGACGATTCCCCATTTCCACAACACGCCGCTCCGATACACACAACTGGATCAAGCCGTTCGAGAGAATCCCTGCAATCGACTCGCTCAAGCGAGGCAAGAGGTCGATTTCGCGGACGAAAACAGGGAGTTTGCCGGGTTGCTTCAGGATTTGCAAGCACGCGGTGAACTGCCACTGAGAACGGTCCACAACGATGCCAAGATCAGTAACGTCCTTTTCGATCGTGACACGGACCAAGCCATTTGCGTAGTCGATCTCGACACGATCATGCCGGGTCTCGCCCTCAATGACTTTGGTGATATGGTGCGAACCATGGATACGACGGCGCCCGAAGACGAGGCGGATCTTTCCCGGGTCGAGATCAGCTTGCCTCTCTTTGAGGGCCTCGCCAGCGGATACGTCGGTGCGGCCGAACCCTTTCTCACGCCTTGCGAACGCGAACAGCTGGTCCCGTCTGGCCAGATCCTCACGCTGGAACAGGGCGTGCGGTTCCTGACCGACTTTCTTCTTGGAGATCCGTACTACAAAACGAGCCGACCCAATCACAACCTCGTTCGCTGCCGCAACCAGTTCAAGCTCTTGCGGTCACTCATGGTGAACGAGTCGGCAATGCGCCGGTTTGTTGAGACGTTGTAACACCGTGTCGTTGGTAAGTTCTGAATTCTCAAGGGGGGTGACGCGCCCTTGGATTGAGAGTTCAGGAATTGGGTTTCCGTGTTCACGGTTCGCTGGATTGTGTCGGCAGACTCGTTGAAGCGGTACGCCCAGACCGAATTCACCAATTCTTAGAAGGACCGACGCTCAATTCCATCATCCTGTCGCGAAAACGATCCATCCTTTTTTGATGGCCAATGCGAACAATACAGTGGCGAGAGATATCACAGCCAGTGCCAATCCGCAGACCCATCACCAAAACGTTGTCAACCGAGTGGGATGAATTCGGGAATCGACTTTGCGGTGCCGTAAATACAGCGTTCCCAAACCAAGGACGGGATAAACGGCGACACCCATCATGCTGGAGATCATCAGCATCACCGGCGGGTTTTCGAACAGGGCGTATATCAAGGTGTAAAGTGTCAGGGAGACGACGGCGAAAATCCGGGTGAACCGCAGTCGTGCCGGATAGTCGTGGGGGTCGATGATTCTCAAGACGCACAGCCCGTCGGTCAGGATTCGCGTGCCGCCCGCCACGCCGGACAAGATCGTCGAGAACAACACAAAAAAACCGCCCACGACGAACAGCGTGGCCGCCCAGTTGCCCAGGCTTCCGGTGTAGATGTGTCCCAAGTCTTCGAGCGTTTTTGTGCCAGCGACGTTCCGGTCCATCTTGAACAAAATGGCCGCGCCCAGGAAATAGAAACAGACAGTGCTAATCGTGTAAACGACCATCGTCAGGAACACGTCGGTATACATCACACGTATCCAGCCGCGGGCCCGTTTCGGCCAGTCGCCACCCGGCTGATTGTCGCCCGTGTTGCGGGCATAGCCATTTTCGACACACCGGTAGGTGTACGACATCATCTCGCTCGTTCCGATACCGGTTCCCGCGCACATACCCGGCGCGGTCATGATCAAGCCGACCGTCAACAATTCCGGAGCAGGCATGTTGAAGGTCAACCCCTGTCGCACGTCGTCCACCGTGATGGCAAAGCCGGTCCATTGCAGCAGGATCGTGCACAAAATTGTGATCAGAGTGAACGTTGCCACCAATCCCACCGAGACACGTTCCAGTGTCTTGTAGCTTCCGCCCAGCAACACGGCCATACTGACCAGCGCGACGCCGAACGTCCAATAACGTGCGTCCGTCTGGCCCAAGGCGTTTCGGAATGCCAGTTCCATCGCCGGGCCAATTCCGCTTGAACGACGACCTTGATCACGCAACTTAGAAGCACAAACCACAGCAACACGAATCCGGCCTCCGCTCCCAATTTGGTCGTTATGATCAATTCGCCCGATCCGACGATCGAGCCGACAACAATCATGCCTGGCCCTAAATGGCGCAACCTGGCCAGGAAACCTTGCGGAGGCTCCTGGATCGTTGCCGCGCTGCGGGCATATGGATCAGTGACCTTCGGCGAATGTGGGGGTGGATTTTCCTGCATGTGCTGTCTCGCACTTTGAGAGTTCCCAGAAGGCAAACCCCAAGCGACTGGCATGGTACCAGAAAATGACTCGGCAATTTGACAAGTTGTCGCCGAAAATTCATGTACTGCTTGACGGTAGTGTCTGCACTTAGTCATGGATCGCGCTAAAACTTCCGCAGTCTTCAAGACTTTGTAAACTCCAGCTTCCAAATTAGAGCACGACTCACTTGAGAACGAATGGTATTGAGGCTTGTGATGGGTTTAGCCTTTGTTGCCGAGTGACTTCGAGGTTCTCACCTCGGGAACAAAGACATTCGCAACTTTTAAGGGGCGACTGCGAGGAGACTGACGAAAATAGATATTGAAATCCAGGGAGAATTGTAGAAATAGATGTGATAGAACCCTGGACCGTCGATCCTTCCTGAGAATTGGTGGACTGGGTTTGGGCACACCCGTCGAACCGGTCCGGCAACTCATTTTGCTAAAACCGATACAGGTGGAGGATCGACATCGTTTGTGTAATAATTGAGAAATCGTTCACTGTCTGTCAGGTTGCTATTACCAGAATATTTTTTACCCACACGTTTTTGCAAAGGCACGGCTATGAACGAACCAGCAACAAGAAGGCAATTTCTGGAGTTGGCTGCGGCGATCGGGACGACCACGGCACTGGGGGGCGCGACCGCATCCGGGGAAGAAGTCTCGCTGGCAGTCGATCGCCAAGGTGAACAGTTCAAACCGCTTGACGAGGTTCGCATCGGCCTGGTCGGAATCGGCAACCGTGGTTCCGGTTTGCTGTCCCTTCTCCTCGATTTGGAGGGAGTGAAAATTCAAGCTGTTGGCGACCTGGTTGAGTCGCGAGTCGACTGGGCGCAGAACCAGGTGGAGGCCGCCGGGCAGCGTCGACCCACGGGCTACAGTCGTGGCGAATATGACTTCCAAAGAATGTGTAACGAGGAAGATCTCGACCTGGTGATGGCCGTGACTCCATGGCGCTGGCATGTGCCAATGTGCGTGGCGGCAATGGAGGCCGGCAAGCATGCCGCCACAGAGGTGCCAGCAGCGACCACCGTGGAGGAATGTTGGCAACTGGTGGAGATTGCCGAGAAAATGAAACGGCATTGCGTCATGCTGGAGAACTGTTGCTACGGGCGTCCTGAAATGATGATCTTCAACATGGTGAGACAGGGCCTGTTCGGAGAACTTGTCCATGCGCGGGCGGGTTACATGCACGAACTTCGTATGGATAGCGAACTCATCTCGCCAGATGGGAGCGAAGTCCGGTGGCGGTTGGATAACATGATCCGCCACAATGGGAATATCTACCCGACACACGGGTTGGGACCGGTGGCGCAATGTATGGACATCGATCGTGGAGATCGGTTTGACTACCTGGTGTCGATGAGCAGCAAATCGGCGGGGTTGAATGCCTTTTACGCTCAGCAGTTTGGGGACGATCACCCACTGGCCACACAGCAGTATGCGTTAGGCGACGTCAATTTCAGCTTGATCCGCACAGTGGGTGGAAAAACGATCACGTTGGGTCATGATACCCAGCTACCGCGACCCTACAGCCGCATGTCGATGGTTCAGGGTACCAAGGGCATTTATCAGGGGTACCCCGATCGAATTCATCTCGAGGGTCGGAGCCCCACCCATGAATGGGAAAATTTGGAAGCTTACCAGCAGGAATATGACCATCCGTTGTGGCGGGAATTAGAAAAACGATCCGAGGGAAGAGGTCACGGCGGGATGGATTTCATGGAACTCTATCGATTGGTCGAGGCCCTCCGCAGCGGGACCCCGACCGATTGGAACGTTTACGACGCTGCCTCCTGGAGCGTTATTTTTGAACTCAGCCAGCGGTCTGTCGCCAACAAAAGTCGCCCGGTCGACTTCCCCGACTTTACACGTGGCAAGTGGAAGACCAACCCGCCCCTGGGGATCGTAACTGCCTGAAAGAGTCGTTTAGTCGGTAAGCGACTCCGAAATCCAGTTGCAATTGATCACTTTCTCCGCCAGGTCGAGGGGGACATAAAAGTAGTGGTTTGACGCTTCGAAGCCGATACGTGAGTCTTGCTTGGCCAGCGCATAGAGTTCCTGGGCGTTGGAGATCTCGTCGGCAAGGATACGGCGGATGAATGCTTGTTTTTCTTTGCGTGCAGTGGGTGTGAGGTCGTCTGCGGCCAGCGCATCACGGGCGAGGATGAAGTCGACATGATTTGCTGCGCTGGCGAAGTGAAGCTGGCATGTCTTTGCCAGCTGCAGGTCGCCGCCCGCGGTTGCCCGCCGATCGGGGGTGGCCAGTTCGACGGCCCTCTCCATGGAGTCCAACCCCGGGGACCACCCGTCGGCAATTTTGCGGAACTGGTTGGCAAACACCTTGGGAGGATACGGGCCATGCCAGCGGGGAAGGTCGTCGTAGGGCAAGCCGACCATCGTGGCCGAATAGCCAGTAGGTCGGGCGTAGAACAGGTTGGCCGGACCTGTCAAATGGGGGCTGAAGTAGAGGGTCGCCGTACCGAAGGGATACTCGCGAAATGCAGTGCTGAATGCACTCCATGCCTGTCGTGCATATGGCGCAGCTTGCGGGCCGTAGCGCTCTCTGGCGATCTCGTTCAAGACAGCATCGATCGAGGCTCCCGGATCTTCGGCAAAGCGCTGCGCCACCTGGAGGTTGGGCGATGGATACCCACCCAGCGACCAACTGAGTAACTGGCCGTCGATCGATACTTGGGCCAGGTTCGCACAGTGCTCGGCGACAAGGTCCATAACCGGCAAGAATGGCACGGCAGCCATTTCCCAGGTATTGTTCATTTGTAATTTGGCAACGGTTTTCATCCCCCTCTCTCGTGCGACCGTCCAGTGTCGCAGGGCCCGCGGACCCGGGCCGACCGCTGATATGGAATATTCGCCGACGTGAGTGTTTACACCACCCCGTGTGATAGGCTTGGACCATTCGCTTACGGACATTAACCAAATGGACTTGGGAAGTTTTTCAATCACCTCCGAGGCATCCAGGTCACCATTCCAACCCCAGTCCCAGGCAATGACGCGGGCGTCGGGGGCCGCGGCGTGTACACCGTTGGCGATCGTTGTGTTGACTTCAGCGATAATCTCTGCCGCTGTGCGGTGGCGGCAGCGGGAACAAGCAGCGTGGTTTCCCGCAAAGGCGCAATTGGTAGGATTCTCCGAAGCGGTGATCGTAAAGACTCCAGCCAGGTCGGGGACTTCGCGAAAGACGTGCGACAGCGCACCGGCCATCCACTGGCGGACCCGCGGATCGGACGTACACATCGTGACCAGGCCGCGACTTGAGATGCCGGCAATGTCAGGCCGGTCCTGGAAAAACTCGGGGGGCATAGCCCGCGGCTCGTTCATGTAAAGATATATACCGATGCCATAACGTTTTGCCCGTTGGACAAGGCGGCGCAAGGTGGCCAGCCGGGTTTGGTGGTCTTCTCCAAACTCCGGAAAATTTTCTCCACCCGGCGCAAGCTGCCGCAGCACGACATGCAGCCAGACACCGTTTACACCCACATCGGCCAGCCGGGCCAGCAGCCCTTCGGGAAAGGGATCTGACTGGTTGTTTAGCAGTGGATCGCCAAAAGGTGCGAAATAAGAATAGATGAACCGCAAACCCCGCTTGATACGTTCGGGGTCGGCTGGTTTACGCACTTCGTCGGGGTCGATTCGCGTGAGCTCATCGACAAAATGGAACCGTGCTTCGCCGGGCTCTGTAAGCTGCTCTCCGAAATGCTGTTGTACGAGTTGTTTGATCTGGGCTGCCCGCCGGCTCGTTTCCTCGGCAGGTGGAATGTACCGCAGTGGCGCGCACTTCGGCTTGAGGCTGCCAAGCTTGATGAACAGAAAGTCGTCTTCATGCAGCGAGAAAGCAAGTTCGTCGGCCGATAGATCCAACAGCTGCAGCAGTTGCTCGTAAGGCAGGAGGTGCCAGTTGCGGCGCAGGATCGTGATGTAGGCCCGCGTAGTGGTTTCCGGGGAAAGAGGTTGTGACTGGGGGAGCCCCATCGATGTGGCGATGGCGACCACATTCTCAACGGGCGTATCGAGGACCTCGGCCAGGCGATTTGCCTCGACAAGCGACCAGTTCCTCCAGACGAAGGCATGGACTCGATCGGGAAAGTGCGGAAAGGAAAGCGCAGCCGGATGGGCCCCAACCGGCAAGTCCGCCTCAGCGGCCAGCAGAGCGGAACTCGTAAACATGCACGCGCTAGCGGCAATGGCCAGGATCATTTTAGACATCAGGTGTCCCCAGGTTGAGTTAGACGCCACAAGGACGTTAGCCGTTACAGCTCATTGTGCAGGACAGCAAGGAATCTCTCCACGTCGTCACTCGTGTTATAGCCGTGGATGGCGACCCGTAGTCGCCCTGCATGGGACATCACGTGAATATTTTTTTCGCGTAAGGCATGATGAATCCGCTCTGCGTCGGGATGGCGAAAGGCCATAATTCCGGCAATCGCATCGGGCTCATCGGGAGTGATTAATTCGACGGGGAGTTTTTTAAGACTGTCGAGGCACGCACGTACCAGGGGACGTGCGTGCGAGTCGATCGCTGGCACGCCAATCGAGTGGATGTAGCGCAACGCCGCATTGATGGCGTACACGGCCGGGTAGTTGGGCATGCCAACGGTAAAGCTGGCGGCCCCCGGCTTGCTCACGGCGCGCTCGAACCGGTCGTTTTCGAAGGCGTTTTGCAGATGGAACCAACCTCCGGCCGGTACGGTCCACTCCTTGGCACGCGCTGCCGGCACGCCTGCCAATCCCCCCCCGTGCGTGGCAAGAATCCACTTGTGTGTCGAGCTGACAATCAGATCGACCCCCGTCAGATCGAGTGGGATGCGGCCCAGAGCTTGCGTTACGTCGAGTGCCAACAAGGCATCGGAATGCACGTGGACTGCATCGATTACGCTAGGTAAGGGAATCTTGTACCCGTTGAAAAAACTAACAAGCGACACGGTGAGCAGTCGCGTTCTTGGTCCCAGCAACGGGACCAGATCCTCAACGCGCAGGGCTCCTTCCCGAGATCGCCATACTTTCACTTTGGCAGGGCAGGTCGGCTGCAACCAGGGTGTTGCGCCGGCGGGAAAGTCGAGATCATTGATCACCACCTCGTCGCCTTCTCGCAACCTCATTGCCAAGGCCGCTAAGTTGTACGCTTCGGAGGAGCAGGAACAGATACTGACTTCGTCGGCCGACAAGTTGTAGGCTTTCGCCACCTGCGCCTTGGCTTCCTTCCAGTGAACTTCGTGTCGTTGGCGACCGTCCATGCCGCGCAACTTGTCTTGCGCGTATTGGGCTAGCGCGTCGGTTACCACCCGGGGAGGAATGCCTTCGGCGGCTGAGTTGAGATACGCGTTCTTGGCGAGTGAGGGAAAATCTGTGTCACGTGCGGACTGTGTAAACATTTTTGCGCCCCGGACCCTTTACTCTTGAGCGAGCCGAACTCACGATCGTTCGTCGTGGCGGAGATCGCAACAGCGAAATCGAGTTCCTGATCCACGAGTTCCTGATCCACGAAAGCCTGATCCACGAGTTCCTGATCCACGAAAGCCTGATCCACGAAAGCCTGATCCACGAAAGGATGTGTAAGTCGCTTTACAGTTCCCAGCTGGATCACAGTGAAGTGGCGATGGCCGGGCTTTGTTGTCACTACTGGCAACATCGAGGACCAAAACTGCTTTGGTACGAGATCTTAATCGACCTGTTTGTCGTCGATCCAGCTCATCAGCTTGCGAAGCTCGCGGCCCACCTGTTCAACGCCATGGTCATGATCTGCTTTACGCATTGCCTTGAAGTTTTTGGCACCGGACCGATATTCACTGAGCCATTCCTTGGCGAATTGCCCGCTTTTGATTTCAGCGAGGATTTTCTGCATCTCGGCCTTGGTTTCGTCGGTCACGATCCGGGGGCCACGGGTATAGTCGCCAAACTCTGCGGTATTACTGATGCTATACCGCATGTAGGAGAGACCACCCTGGTAAAACAGATCGACGATCAGTTTCACTTCGTGCATACACTCGAAATAGGCCATTTCGGGCTGATAACCGGCTGCAACGAGCGTTTCGTAACTCGCCTTAATGAGGGCACTCATGCCGCCACAAAGTACCACCTGCTCACCAAATAGATCCGTTTCGGTCTCTTCGGCAAAGGTGGTGCGGATGATACCGGCCCGGCCACCGCCGATGCCTTTCGCGTACGCCAGGCCAATTTGGAACGTTTCGTCACGGGCGTCCTCGTTAGTGGCGATCAGACAAGGGACCCCTCCCCCCTGCACGAACTCGGTGCGAACCAGGTGGCCGGGACCCTTGGGGGCCACCAAAAGCAGGTCGACTCCGTCGGGGGCTTGGACTTCTCCGAAGTGGACATTGAAGCCGTGGGAACACATCAGGACGTTGCCCGGTTCGAGATGATCGCGGATTTGCTCGCGATAAATATCGCCTTGCACTTCATCGGGCAGCAGGATATTCACCACGTCGCCCTGTGCGGCGGCATCTGACGCACTCACAGGTTCGAATCCATGGCTGACCGCCAGGTCGTAGTTCTTGCTGCCAGGTCGCTGGCCAACCAAAACCTTCACACCGCTGTCGCGCAGGTTTTGTGCTTGGCCATGTCCCTGGGAGCCGTAACCGAGGATAGCAACCGTTTTGCCATCAAGTGCAGAAGGGTCGGCGTCGCTGTCGTAGTAGATCTTTGCTGGCATGGTGGAATCTTGCAGTTCAATGGGGGAGGGGTGTAGTTGTGAAAATCGCTACGAAAATTGGTGGCGGGGGAAGGGTATCGTGGTCGGTTCGATTTGTGCCGGCCATGAGATTCATTGCAGATCCTGTGGATCATGCTGGCTGATCGGTGCCAGCGTATTTCTTTAATCCTGCGATGCTGGCCGATCGGTTAACACTGCGAATCATTGCGATTCGACCCGTTCGTACCAACTCGGTAATTCCAAACGGACGCATCAATTCGATAAAAGCCTCGATCTTTCGTTCCTGCCCGGAGATCTCAATTGTGACTTCATCTGCCGAAACATCGACAATCCGGCCACGGAATACATCCGTTAACTCGCGAACTCCACTTCGCTTGCCGGGAGGCGCTTTTACCTTGATGAGCATCAGGTCGCGCTCGACGTGATCTCGAGAACTCACATCCTCGACCCGAACCACGGTGACAATTTTTTCAAGTTGCTTGCGGACTTGCTCCAGCACACTATCGTCACCAACCACAACAAAAGTCATGCGAGACAGTTGGGGTTCTTCAGTTTCTCCGACGGCGAGACTATCGATGTTGTAGCCCCGCGAGGCGAGCATTCCCGCTACGTGGGCGAGAACTCCCGGTACATTGTGCACGGTGGCTGATAAGACGCGACGCATAGATAACCCGGTCCCCTCAAAAATCACGAAACCCCGATCATATCCAGCTCTAAGACACCCCGCAACGGGCTGAAGTTCGGCTTTGCAAACATCCAACCTTTTCGTTCTCCGCGAAGTTGGAGAACGACTGCAGGTCCGTTCAGCAACCTCTTCCCTCCGGCTTGCGCTACGGGAAGAGCCGCAATTGACCGCTTGTCGGCATCGGAGGGCGGAAGTCCCGGGTGTTGAAAACCAGGGATTCTTGGTGAAAGCCAAGTTTACGACTGAAAACTTGAAACGTTTGTGCGATTTGTTCTGCCAGCGGTCCGGTGCCGCGGTGACGTTGTCCAAAGGTCGTGTCGTTCAACTGGCCGTTGCGGCAAGACCGAATCCGCGACTCGACCTTTTCGGCCTGCGTTGGTAGCGTGCCGCGGAGCCAGTCCAGAAACACCGGGCGAACACTGCCAGAAAGCCTCAACAACAAATAGGCAGCCCGCCTGGTTCCCACCGTTCGGGCTGCTTCCAGAATGGCCGGGATTTCGCTGTCGTTCAGGCCGGGTATGACCGGCGCCACCATCACGCTTGTGGGAATACCCGCTTCGTTCAACTCTTGGAGTGCTCCGAGGCGGGCCGTCGGGGAGCTGGTGCGAGGTTCCATTTTACGGGCCAAATCAGCATCGAGCGTGGTGATCGAGACCGAAACAGATACCGCGTCATAAGCAGCCAATTCTCTCAGGTGATCCAGATCGCGGGTCACGAGGGCATTTTTGGTGACCACGCCGATAGGTTGTCGGCACTCGGCTGCGACGGCAAGACAACCGCGGGTGAGGACAAACTCTCGCTCGGCTGGTTGATAGCAATCGGTGACACCCGAAAAACTGATCATTTCTGCCTTCCACTGTGGCCGCGCCAGCCATTGACGAAATAACTCCGGTGCGCGTTCTTTGACCATCACCCGCGTTTCGAAATCGAGCCCCGCGCTCAAGCCGAGATACTCATGGGTGGGTCGCGCAAAACAGTAGCTGCATCCATGGCTGCAGCCTCGGTAAGGGTTCAAGCTGTAGCGAAATTGAATATCAGGACTGTCGTTCTCGCTGACGATCGACTGCGATTGGTCGGGTTGGTAAATCGTCGGCGGCCGTTGGCGGTGGTTCAAGTAAGCGGAATCCGCAGCAACCTGCTCCAAATCGGCCTCTTCGCGGACCGATAGGTACGGATTGGCAGGTTGGATCCTGGCCCCCCGTCCCTTAATTGACGATTGGTTCGTATTCCCCATGCAGGGCAGTTTATCAGAAGGTGAACAAATGTTCAATCCAGCAGGCGCCTTTGGCCAGGTCGCTCTCAGAGACCGAAGCCTGGCTGACGTCGATCCCGGCGAATTGACCGTGACTGGGCCAATGCTTTGCCTCTCGATTTGTATCGACGTATAATTCTCCGATCCAAATAATGCACAAACTGCGAGGTTCACAGGCATGGAATCCGATTCGCCTACGCGACACTTGAATACTGGCGATCACAGGAATACTGGCGATCACTGGTTGCCATCGTTTTGCTTGGCTCTGGCGGTTGCCTTGCTCTGCGGGAGGGGGGTGCCAGCAGAGGCCATTGCCCACAAACCGACCAACGATCGGCCCGGCTCGGAGGTGAATCGCGGGCTTGGGCCTTCAGATACGTCCGACGCACCGCCCGATGCCCAGGAGCTGGGTCGCTTGATTCGCGTCTCCCTCCCGCTGACTGGCAATGCCGACTCCTATATCAAGAACGCGATTGAGCGGGCGGTCGACGCGCTGACAAGCTCCCCACCGACAGGTGGTCGTCGGCCGGTCTTGTTGTTGGAGCTTTCTCCGGCGCGTCGCTCCGACGGCCTGGGAGTTGGCAGTGATTTCGAACGGGCTCAGTCACTGGCCCGCTATCTCTCGACCAACCGTGATTTGGCTGCGGTCAAGACGGTTGCCTACGTTCCGCGGTCGATCGAAGGGCACGGTGTGCTGGTTGCCATGGCGTGTGAGGAAATTGTCATGCATCCCAAAGCTGAACTGGGAGCGGCTGGTGCCGACGAAGACACACACCGGCCGCTCGAACCGGTCATCGTCAGTTTGTATCAGCAGATCGCGGCCGCTCGACGCACCATCCCCGAAGCGATAGCCCTGGCCATGCTCGATCCCCGTCTCGAACTGCACAAAGTCGAGACCGAAGAGACGACCGAGTTTGTGTTAGCCGACGGCGTTGTCCCTCTTGAGGAACACAAGACGGTGATTGCGGATGATATCCTGGTACCGACCGGGGCGCTTGCTTCATTCAGTGGGAGCGAAGGCCGGCAATACGGATTTGTGAAGTACGTCGTTGAAAACCGTGCTGCTTTGGCGCAAGTGCTCGATCTCCCAGCCGAGGCGGTCAGAGAGGACATGTCACTTGCCGGCGATTGGCGCCCGGTGATGATCAACATCGAGGGCCCGATCACACCGCGATTGGTAGGTCAGATCCGGACCTTGATAGCGATGGAAAAAGATCAGCGTGATGTCAACTGGATTGGTTTTCGTATCGACAGCGGGGGGGGAGCGTTGGAAGACTGCTTGGAATTAGCCGACACAATCGCTTTGCAGGATGCCTCCGAGATCCGGACCGTCGCCTACGTGCCTGTTGAAGCGAGTGGCGGGGCAGCACTGGTTGCCTTAGCTTGCGATCAGGTAGTGGTTCAACCAGCCGCCAGCCTGGGTCGTGTGGGATCCGACGAGATCGACCGTGAGACCCTTGATGCCGCCGCGGATCCTCTCAAGGTACTGGCTGAAGAGACCGATCAGACTTGGTCGTTGTTGACCGCATTTGTCGATCCTCAGTTGGAAGTGAACATTTACACTAACAAGAAGACGGGAGAGGTCGCGTTTTTTTCACCCCAGCAAGCCAAGGCTTTGCCCGACGGCAAGGATTGGCGAAAGGGGGATACCCTAACCGCTGCAGGAGAGCCTTTAACGTTAACGAGCCAGCGGCTTCAGCAATTGGGACTGGTGGGGCAGGTGGTTGACAATTTTGATGAATTCAAAAAACTCTATCGACTGACGGAGGATCCCCGCGTTGCCAAACCCAACTGGGCGCTGGAATTGGTCGAAGCACTCGCTTCGCCTGCCCTGGCAATCATGTTGTTGGTTGTCGGTTTCTTGGGTATTTATTTAGAATTGCATTCTCCCGGTTTTGGGATTGGAGGATTTGTGGCGGCCGTGGCTTTTATGCTGTTTTTCTGGAGTAAATTCTTGCATGGTACCGCAACCTGGCTTGAGATACTGCTTTTCGCCTGTGGCCTGTTCTTCTTGTTGCTGGAGGTTTTTGTGTTGCCAGGCTTGGGTATTTTCGGAATTGGTGGTGCGGTGATGGTTGTGCTTTCGCTGCTTCTGGCCAGTCAAACCTTCGTCCTGCCACACAGCCAGGCCGACCTGGTTGAACTGCGTGATTCGCTGGCCATCTTGGTTGCAGCTGGTGCAGGCATCCTGGTGCTGGTGTTCACCTTGCGGCATTGGTTACCGCATGCGCCAATCCTGAATAAACTGTTGCTCCATCCACCGGAAAACGAAGAACTCGCTGATCTCCAAAACCGTGAAAGCGTCGCCAATTTTTCCCATCTGGTGGGACAGCGGGGAACAGCAGCGACCGATCTTCTCCCGGCTGGTAAGGCCCAAATAGGCGATCAACTGGTCGACGTGATTGCCGATGGTGACGTCATTGATCGAGGCCAGCCGGTCGTGGTGACGATGGCGCGCGGAAACCGCATCATGGTTCGGGGTGTTGATTCTTAGCGGGGAGTACAAGCCGGTGCCGGCAAACGAACAGGGATCCTCCCGGTAGCCTCTGCGGGTCGCTTTCTGCAGGGGTAAAAACAGGCGGGTTCTGAATTCAGTGGGCTTGGCACCGGGTCTTAACGTACGAGTATAATAGGTCGCAGAAACAGATATTTGCACCTTCGTACGAATATGAACGCGTTAGATCCCATCGTTTGGTCGATTTTGCTCATGGCCGCTGGCTGCGGATTGGTCGTTTTGGAGGTATTCTTTCCTTCAGGAGGCTTTTTGGGCGTGCTTTCGTGCGCGGCATTCGTCGCCGCCATCGGGATGGCTTTTTATTACCACGGTACGATGGCGGGGATGACGTTGCTGTTGTTTTCTTCGGTGCTCGTACCGGTGGTTCTGGCCGTGGCTATTAAGTACTGGCCGATGACACCGATGGGAAGAGCCTTTCTGGGAGAGCCTCCCAGCGAAGAGGAAGTGACTCCGGAAGATCCGCGTCGATCGCTGATCGGCCGCGTGGGAATCGCCCGTTCGAAAATGCTCCCCGCTGGAGCGGTTCTCATTGATAACCAACTGGTCGATGCCGTCAGTCAAGGGATGGCTATTGATCCCGATCAATACGTCGTGGTGACCGAAGTGCGTGCGAACCGGGTGGTTGTCCGCCCGGCCAACGACCATGAGCGACCTGTTCACGAAGATCCCGATTCCTTGCTATCGAGGCCGATTGAAGAACTAGGGATTGAAGAGCTTGATATTGACGGGTTGAACAATTCCCACACATGACGTGGCCAAAACTTGAATTACGCGAAGATTTGAGGTACAAGAGCTAAGCTGGCTGGTGTTCGCGGGAATCACAGGAATCACAGGAATCACAGGAATCACAGGAATCACAGGAATCACAGGAATCACAGGAATCACAGGAATCACAGGAATCACAGGAATCACAGGAATCACAGGAATCACAGGAATCACAGCCCCAATAGGTGAAATCGCTATGTTTGAGCAACACATGATTGTCATTGTTTTGGGGTCATTGTTCGTCCTTTTTGGCTTGGTGATCCTGATTGTGTTTTCGCGATACTTCAGTTTGTTAGTACAGTCTTGGACGACCGGGGCGGGAATCGGAATTGTCGATTTGCTTCGCATGACGTTTCGCAAAGTCAATCCAACGATGGTCACACGCAGTAAAATCATGGCCGTTCAAGCCGGTTTGCAGACTGACGAAGGCATTACCACCAAGGCGATCGAATCGCATCACCTGTCTGGGGGCAATGTTCCCTTGGTCATTCGTTCAATGATCGCTGCCCGCAAGGCAAAAATCATCAACTTGACATTTAAACAGGCGACGGCGATCGACTTGGCCGGCCGTAATATCCTTGAGGCCGTGCAAACAAGCGTTTATCCCCGCGTGATCGATTGTCCGGCAAAAGAGAGCAATCGGCCATCGCTCGACGCGGTCGCCAAAGATGGAATTCAACTCAAGGTGAGAGCGCGCGTCACCGTGCGGGCGAATCTTGACCAGCTGATTGGCGGGGCAACCGAAGAAACGATCGTAGCTCGCGTGGGTGAGGGAATCGTCAGTGCAATTGGTTCCTCTACGACCCATGCCGATGTACTTGAGAATCCGGATCGGATTTCCAAAGCTGTTTTGGCTCGTCGGCTCGACTCACAAACCGCCTTCGAGATTGTATCGATCGATATTGCCGACATTGATGTGGGGGACAACATTGGGGCGCGACTGCTGGCCGACCAGGCCGAGGCGGATACCCGCGTCGCACGTGCCAAAGCCGAAGGACGGCGGGCGATGGCCGTTTCTGAAGAGCAAGAAAACATTGCCGCGATCGAAGAAAGCCGCGCAAAGCTGGTGGAAGCCGAAGCCGAAGTCCCCAAGGCAATGGCCGACGCATTTCGCGGTGGCAAGCTCGGTATCCTCGATTACTACCGATTGCAGAACGTACAAGCCGATACCGAAATGCGCGGTGCGATTGCCAGCGCAAGTGTCACGACCGTTGCCGGGTAATCTGTCAGATAAGTAGGTTAACGCTTTACGCCGACCTATGGTCACCGCTTGGAAATACTAACCAAGGGTAGCAAGTGGGCATGGAAGTCACGGGAAAAAAACGTTAGCGATTACACCACCATGCTCAATATTCCTTGCTTGCCCCCGTTGGCCGCGCTGGAGAACATTCTCAGCGTTGTGGTCCCACTACTTTTTCTGGTTTTTTGGGTGTTGGGACAAATGGGTGAGGCCAAAAAGAAGGCGGCTGCGAAGGCCGAAGCCCGCCGACGTCACCCCCAGCCCGTCCCGCGTGGCCAAGATGCTCAGCTACCGAAAAGGGCCAGGCCGGCACATGCCGATCAAGCCGATCCACTTCGACAACAGGTCGACGCGATGCTCCGTGAGGCCGGGTACGGTGTTGCCGAGCGCCCACGTGAGGCGACGGCTGCTCCACCCACTGCACATGGTTCGGCCCGTCGCGATCCCACCATTGAAGTTCTGGTCGACGAGGATCCAGCGGCGGTTGAAGTGGTTCCGGTAGATTCGGCCCGCCGAAAGGCAGGTAGCCGGTTGTCTCGACCAGATCCTGGACCGCTTGTTCCACGAATGACAAGATCGATCAAAACACAACCTTTGACCGAACAGGCGTCACACTTGGGAGACGATATCGTTGCCGCGGAGGACAAATTTGAATCGGGCGTTAGGGCGAAATTTACACAAGAGTTGGGAGCTTTGAAGAATACGCATAACGAGGATGCTTACGAGCAACCTTCTATCGAGAATCTTGTTGCAGGCCGCCTGGCTTCGCTGTTGACCAATCCGGAAGGGATTCGCGAGGCGATTATTCTGAGTGAGATTCTCAACCGGCCGACCGACCGATGGTAAACTGGTTAAGCTGACAGTCTCTCGGTAACACAGCGTGGGGGGATCCTGTTCGCGAGCCTTGCGCCGGACATCACCCGATCATCAACAAATCTTAGGAAATGTAATCCATGCCGTTGTACGAATACCATTGTCGAAGTTGTGATCAGACGCTGGAGTTGTTGGTGCGAACCAGCGAACCGCCGAAGTGCTCCAGTTGCGGCGGAGAGCAGCTGACACAGCTTCTAAGCGTGGTTGCCACTCCTGCCAGTTCTGCCGACCAATGCGAAATCGAGTCCTCCCGGGGGGCGTGTGGCTCGGGCTGTGGGTGCTTTCCGGACAACTGAGAATCGTCGAAACATGGCGACCTGGCACGATCCCTACCAGCAGTCTGTTACGACCCCTACAACTGGACCTTCAGGCTGGTGGTGGATCGTAAAATTGGCGTTTTGGGTTGGCTCTGCGTATACTAGAAAGACCCTCACCAGGAACATAGGTTTCGTTGGTTTAGTGGGCGTTTCGGATGACGCGGTTCGCTGACGGTCTTCGCTGTCGGAGGGACCCCAACACGAATCAGTGAGAGTTGGCCTGAAACGAATTATCTTTCGATGTGTGTGATTATCCCCGCGTGAGCCATGGGTTTTTTCGGCAAGCTGTTGATATCGATCGTGCTGTTCATGAGCATCTTGCTGATGACCTTGGGCCTTGTCGTGAACCGTACGCATCACAACTTGAAGGACGAGAGAGACGAATTGAAGACACAAGTTGATGCTGCCCAGCAGCAGCATAAGGAGCTGGTGGCAAAGCACAAACAGCTGGACGTGCAATTGCGGCGGGAGCAGGTGTCAGTTGTGAACCAGTTGCGCAAACTGGAGCACGAGCACGTGGCCCTAATCCAGCGCAATGCGAAAATGGTGCAGAATCTACAGGGTTTGACCGATGTGCGTCGTGAGCGGACTGCCGAGGTGATGGCGGTACAAGAGCGGAACAATCGTCTGGCCGATCAGGCCGATGGTTTACGAAGCGAAATTGAGGGCAATCAACAGGCCCGCGATCAGGCGTTTGTTGCCGTTTTGAAAGCGACCGAGGAGTTGCACCAGTTACAGGGCCAACTGGAGCACACCTTGGAACGAAATCGTGACCTTACCAAGGACTAACCCGCGACCCGCGGAGGCAATCCATGAATCTCATCGGCAAAATCCTGGTACTCCTCATTGTGATCATGTGCATTGTGTTCATGGGGCTGGCGATGACTGTTTATTCATCGCACGAGAACTGGCATGGCCAGGCGCAGTCCTTGAACAAGAAACTTGCCGAGTCGCGGGCACAACTTAATCAGGCCAAGGACGCTTTCAACCGCATGGAAAGTAAATTGAGTGGCGATTTGGAAGCGATCCAACAGCAAATCCGCAAGCTGGAAAGCGAGCGGACCATGCTCGTGGATCGTAATGTCGGTATTCAGGCTGAACTTGACCAACTCAAGCAGCAGAGCCGTGATCGCATCGCCGCAGTGGCTGCAACGCAACAAAACAACGATCGCCTGGTCAAAGAAGTGACTGAGCAACGAAAGGTACTTCGTGACAATCAGCAGGCCCGCGACAAGGATTTTCGCGTAATGCTCGATGCCACCGAGGCTCGGGATCAAGCCCAAGGTGAACTGAACATCGTACGTGCCCAAAATCAGGCGATCACGAGACAAGTTGCACGGATGTCCAAATTGTTACGTGCCAATGGCGTTGACCCGGGCCTCGACCCCGATTTCTTGATGGAGCCTTCCGATGGGATAGTGTCTGCCGTCCGTCGCAAGGGTGCCACGCAATTAATCGAGGTGACGATCGGAGCCGACGATGGACTGCAAGCAGGCCACACGGTCGAAGTCTTTCGCGGCTCCAAATACCTGGGCCGCGCTGAAATTATCAGCACCTCACCAGACCGGGCGATTGGCAAACTTGATCGACGTTTTCTTCGAGGACAGATTCAGGAGGGGGACCGTGTCGCAACCCGACTTAAGCTCAGCTAATCCACCCGGTGTTTTACGGTCAAAGCCGAAGACATCGATCTACACCATGTTACTGTTGTTGGCGCTGTTGGCGCTGCTGTTGGGCTGTCTCTTCCTGTTTTTGGAGATTAACCAGTACGGTGGCTTCGGGAATGTAAAAGGGAAAGTTTCGAGCTTGATACCCTCTCTCACACGCACCGTCGAATCCCTGGTGTAAACCATGGGGTTGTGCCGGCTCCTTGCGACATCATTTGTCCAGGCTTCTGGTCATTCTGCGTCAGATGCGTTGCGTGCCCCCAGTTCCCGATCCAGATCCAACAAGGCGGCTGGATCTTCTTTGACCATTTCAAACTTATGGACGATGTCACGGGCAGCCTTTTCCTCGGCAACTTGTTCCTGAACAAACCATTCCAACTCAACGAGTGCGGCAAATGCCTTCTCCTTGAACGCGAGTTCGTAGAGCGCATCAATCTGGCTGGTGACAATCTTCTCTTGTGTAAGCGCTTGGACGAAAACGTTAGGGATGGACTCGAAGTCAATGGTAGGTTGGGCAATCGGGCATAATTCAACGCGGCCGTTACGAACAATTAAAAAGTCGTACAAACGCATTGCGTGGTTGTATTCTTCATGGCTCTGGATTCGCATCCAGGACGCACACCCCGCGAATTGCTTATGCTCACAATAAGCCGACATGCTGAGGTAACTGTATGAAGAGTAGAGTTCGTTGTTGATTTGTTCATTAATGGCATCTTGTATTACCTGGTTGAGCATAGTGTCGGTTCCTTTTTGGGGCGATACAGCAACTCAAGAAAACGGAACCACCGCAAGGTTCCGCACCGTGTGTAGATTATAGTCGACATGACTTGCCTGCCACCAAGGATTGTCCACAAAAAAAGAGACTCGCGACGATCGGTCACGAGTCCCAATCTCAACTCGATCTCTTGATGGGATTCAACCTCATTTCGGCTTCTCCCGACGAGTCCGCTCGATTTTCGACGGGTCAGCTTTCCAGTGGGCCCGACTGGAGTCGAACCAGCACGCCCTTACGGGCACATGCCCCTCAAGCATGCGCGTCTGCCTATTCCGCCACGGGCCCAATTGGAATGTACCTGGGGGGGTGATATGTGGACACACTTCCCCAGAACCGTCATTTTGCCGGTCAGCCGCGATCCGTCAACTGGCTATTTGCTTTCGAGAACCGTTCTCGATAGCCCGCACGAACCAAAGTGCGATCTGTCCCGGGTGACAGGACACTTCCCTGAAAACCAGGATCAGGGGATGATAGACAAAAGCACAGCCCTGAACAAAGTGGATTGCCGCGTTGGTTGAGGATCAGAGCATGGGACCCAATTCAGGCCAGACAAGCATCGTCGCAGTCGACATTGGGAATAGCTGCGTTCAATGCGGATTCTTCGACTCAGTCAGCGCGTGCGTGGCGGAGGCCCAGGGTCGGATGCTACCGATCGCAGCGTCCGGGTTGTCTCGGCCAGCCAGCAGCCTGGAACTGACACTTTCCTCTCAGAACAGGTTCGCCGAAGACAAATTCCGTCACTGGTGTGAGGAAGTGCTGCTGGTGGAATTCGACTGGTTCGTTGCAAGTGTGAATCGTCCTGCTGAGGATCATTTTCGGCGGGTCATCACCGAGGTGGGGCAACAAAGTGGCCGACACCGAATTCACGGGGTCTCTCATCGCAACATCACGATTCCGGTCAAGGTGCCGTTCCCCGAGCGAGTGGGTATCGACCGCTTGCTTGCAGCGACGGCAGCCAACCAGTTGCGCACAGCTGACCGATCGATCGTGGTCGTCGACCACGGCAGTGCGATGACGGTCGATCTGGTCGACGCAACAGGGGCATTTGTAGGAGGGGCGATTTTGCCCGGGATCACGATGGGGGCCCACGCCCTTGCCGAGGGGACGGATGCTTTGCCGTTGGTTTTGCCCGCCAAAACTTCCGAGGTTCCCCCACCAATCGGAAACGAAACCGAAGCTGCCATTCAGTCCGGTTTGTATTGGGCCGCAGTTGGCGCTGTCCGCTCACTTGTCGAGCAGATTGCGCTGAGTCAAACCAAGCCTCCCATGGTTTGCCTCACTGGCGGCGTTCAAGTTCCACTGGCCGAAAGCCTGACCCGGCTGACGGGACTCGAAGTACGGTGCGTACCCGATTTGGTACTGGCGGGCATTGCGCTAGTGGCGGGCGGCCGACTTGACGGGATCAGGTGATCAGGGGATTGCTTCGCCAGGAATGGCGATTCGATGTCGAGTAGCAGATGGGATCAGACTTTCCAACCCGTGCGGTTCAGCTAACGCCTGCGGGGCGGGGTGCTGTGGCGGTCGTCCGCGTCGTTGGCTCACGAGCCCTTGATGTCGTGCAGCAATCGTTTCATTCCGCCAGTGGGAAAGCCCTTGCCGAGTTCCCCGCAGGACGGATTTGCTATGGTCGCTGGGATGGTATGGGGGGTGAGGACGTGATTGTGACGCGGCTGGCGGATTCGACGCAGGTCGAAATCCACTGCCATGGTGGATCGGCGGCCATCAAGGCCGTTCTCAGGCGACTTGCCGCCAGTGGCTGCGCAATAATCGATTGGCAAGATTCGTTGTCAGCTACCCATCCAGATCCGTTTCAAGCGGCTGCCGCGAGGGCACTGGCAGTCGCTGCGACGACGAAGACCGCACGTATTCTGCTCGACCAGTTCCACGATGCCTTGGGGAAGTCGATTCAAGCAATACTTCTAGCCCTGGAGAACCATGCGACCGCTGCGGCACTTGAGCAACTCAAAGGATTGCTTCGTTTCGGCGATTTGGGACTGCATCTCACGACACCGTGGCGGGTCGTCCTGACTGGTCCCCCAAATGTCGGAAAGAGCAGCTTGATCAACGCGCTGGTTGGGTTTGAGCGGGCCATCGTCAGTGCGGAGCCGGGGACAACCCGTGACGTTGTGACGGCAGTTACTGCCGTCGGTGGCTGGCCAATTGAGTTGGCAGATACCGCAGGGGTGCGGCAGGTAGTCGACCCGCTCGAGCGGGAGGGGGTCAACAGGGCGAAACGTTCGCGGAAACATGCCGATCTGGTCGTGATGGTTGCCGACGCCACCCAGAATGCATTCCCTGCCGATTTGCTTGAAGGAAACGGCAGCGAACGAGTTGTTTTGGTGGTCGTCAACAAAATCGACCTGCTCACACCCGAGCGTATATCCGCGGTCGAGGGGGCGACACCTGACCGCTACGCAACAAGTGCCGTGACGGGGGTGGGTATCGAAAAATTGCTGGTTGCGATCCAAACATCACTGGTACCCATTGAACCGGCCCCTGGTACGGCAATCCCTTTCACAACGGATCAAGTCCAACAGTTACGATCCGCAGAGCAGTTGGCGCGAGGTGGTCAAAGGGAGGATGCAAGCAAACTTCTTCGCTCGATGCTATCTGCAAAAAAATCGTAGCAATGGTAGCAAGCGAGACCATACTTTGGGAGAGTTTTCCAGCTAGCAGCGTTCGATCTGTGGTCAAACCTGACGAGATTTAGACGAACTGCGTCGGGTTTCACCAATTTGACTCACATAGGCTGTTAATTCGCATGAAGAGTTGCCGATGGTAATTTAGTAATAGCGAATACAACGATAAGAAGGGTTCTATTGGTTCTCCTGGATGTGAGCACGACCCTTGGTGTGAGGATGCCAGGCGGCGCTCGATCAATCATGGACTCTGGAGAACAGCCCGGTTTTCGTTGAGTTGATAAGAAGAATAGGAAGCGATCCCTAGAGAACTTTACACGGTATGACTGACATTGTCGGTCATGTGTTCAGGAGGAGCACGCCATGCGAACGAAAAAACGAATGAGCTGGTCAGTTCAACCACGAGCGACTTACCTGATGTTTTGGGGTCGTCCTGCCATTACCATTGCATCTTTTGGCCTCGTTCTATTAGCGGTTCATGCCGTGTGCGGTGAAGTGCCGGTAACTGCCAAGATCGAAGATTCAACCGCCAAATTTCAAGAGGACGGCACCTCAGTTTTGGTCAAAAACCGGCAGGCTACAGAGTCAGATCGGGTTGGGGTTGAGTCGGTTGCTGATTCCGAGGATCAAGAACCGCTCGAGCCAATTTCCCAAGATTCGGATCATGAGCCAGAGTTGGCAGCAAGCGTACTGCCGCTGGACGCGGAGGGCGGAGTCATTGCCGAAGCCGACTACCCAATGGACAAGGAAGCTGAGGAATTTGGGACTGCTTTGACGAGAGCCGCCAATTCACGCCGCAAGGATCGTGTTGCCCAGCACAGTAAAACGGCCAAAAAGGTGGTTGCCCCCCCAACTAAGCTGATGATCAATACCAAGGTTGCCAAGTTCAATGGCGTTCAACCTGGCACGTCGTCTCCAGCAGAAGTACGCGCGCTTTGGGGTGAACCCGGTGAAGTGCGCGACCTTGAAGATGGCGAAATCCTGATCTACGAGACGGCTCCCTTCCACAGAATAGATGTTGTCGTCACCCATGACACCGTGAAGATGATAAAAGTCGAACTCGACGAATTACTACCTGCCGAACAGTTAGTCAAACAGCTGCGACTCGATAAGTTTGAGCCAGCCAGCATCCTGAACGATGCGGGTGAAATCCTTGGTCAAATCTTTCCTGAACGTGGCGTGCTGTTCATGTTTGAGGAGACGCAAGATACGGAAGGTTCCAAGCGACTAGTTTCGCATATTGTCATCGAGGCACTCGATTCGGCTGCGTTTGCACTTCGGGCGGAAAACCACCTCCATGGCCCGTATGAGAAAAACATTCGCGATTTGCAATTCGCCCTAGCACTCGATTCGAAGATGGCCCAGGCACATTGGTTGTTGGCCGACATCTATCTGGCAACCGGTCAGGCTGATCTGGCAGAGTTTTCTGCGGCTGAGGCATTCAATCTCGATCCGAGCAACGACGCGTATCGACTTCGTTGGGCCAGAGCACTGGAGCAGTTGGCACGTTACGACGATGCGGTTCGCGAGACGCGAGCTGTACTGGACGACAATGACACACCCACGATTATTCAAGCCCAAGCACTGCAACAAATGGGTCGACTGGCAATCTTAGGTGGGTCGACAATTCGTTCGCGTGCAATACCGTTTCAAACCAAAGCGATTGAAATGGCAGACTCGGTCGCGACAAGTAAACATCTTGCCGATCGAAGGGCCGCCAAAAAAGTCCTTGTCGATGCCCATCTGGCGATTGGTCGCGAGATCGCAGACCAGGATTACCGGAACAAATTCGAAACGGTCTCCAAGTGGATTAGTCGGGCCTCAGGGCTCGCTGAAGATGCTATCAAAAAGGGTGACGCCGGCTTGGAATTGCGACTCCAGGTTGCCGAGGTTGCCCTCGCGATCCTGGCCGAGTTGAAGCCAAGCGTCGATCCGGCACCCTGGATCGAAGAGGCCCAAACCGCTGCCAATTCACTGGTGGAAGAGGTTGACGATCTGCTTTGGCAACAACACATCCAGTGGCGACTGGGAGTCGCTTACTTCCAGGCGGTACGCATTGAACATACCCGCCGCAGGTCGACCAATGCTTTACGCTACTCTCAGAAGGCGATCGATAACCTTACCGAAGGTGCGAAGAACCGGCAGGCTGTTCCCAATTTTGAACATCTGGTGGGGCGTCTTTACTTTCACATCGGTGCGGTGTATGCGGTTCACCAAAAGAACCACGAAAAGGCTATCTGCTGGTACGATAAGGCAATTCCGATGCTGACAACCAAAGCGCCGGTTACCAAACTTGCCTTACCACACCGACACGGCGAAGCACTCGTGAGCATGGGAGTCAGTTATTGGAGTGTTGGCGAGCGGTCGAAAGGTCTTGAACTCACTCAGATGGGCGCCGACCTGGTCGAAGCGGAAGTTGCCAATGGTTTGCTTAATAAGGAAGCACTTGTGGTTCCTTATGGCAATCTGGCCACCATGTATAAGGGGATGGGCGACGAGAGTCAAAGTGCCCATTATGCCGACCTGACACAAAACGCCAAGCCTCGCCAATCGGCGGCGCCAGTCAACGTCGCGCGAAATCCTAACCGTAATACCACAAGTCGCACGGCTGATTCCATACGTCGACAAATTGGTGATCGCCAGGGCCGTTCTTCAGGATCAGGCCGTACGCAAAGAATCACGCAAACCGGTAGTCGCGACGGTGTTGGCGGCAATCCCAATCGCAAAATACAGATATCGCGCCGTCAGCAATCGCGGACTTCTGGTAAACCTACCAGGGTGCGTTAAGCGTCTATTAAACTGGTCGTATCTGCGAAGCGACGAGAGCCCAGGGGTGCCTCCCCCTGGGCTTTTTTCTTGCCGGGCCCATCTTTCATCTGGTTTTCGGGGATCTGCCGAAACTCCTGGCAGATACCGAGACCCCCGCTTGGCATTTCCTCCCAAACCGCAATAATGAGACTCGGTGTGCAGTGTTTATCCGCTGCCGGAGAACCACTTCCCACGTTCCACCCTGGAGTTGAGATTGTCTGATTTCTCTCCCACGGACTACGGCCCCGTATTTGTTGCCTGGCTCGATCGGAACCGTTGCCGTCTGCTGGACGATAGCCAGCCTCAAGAGGGTGGGCATCAAGGTCTGCCCGAACTGAGTATTGAGGCGGCTTTTACGAGTTCGCCGCTCGCCGATCGGAAAATGGCCGAGTGTTGTCTGGCCGGAGTGTGGCTGCTCCACGATTGTCTTGAACAGTCCCATACCGTCAGTCAGAATATACCGACTGATTCGGGGAGTTTTTGGCATGGGATCATGCACCGTCGCGAAGGCGACTTTTCAAATGCCAAATATTGGTTCCGCCGTGTGGGGAAACATGCCGTATTTGAGCCCCTGGCTGAACAGGCGATGGAGATCGGGCAGCAGTTGGGCCAAATAAGTGGTGCCGTCGAACTGCTTAGCGGTGCACCATGGGATCCCTTTGCCTTTGTCGATTGTTGTCGCAGCGCGGTCTGTGGCGAGAATGATGCCCAGGTCCTTTGTGGTCGAATTCAGCAGGCCGAGTGGGAACTCCTTTTTGACCACTGCTATCGCAGCGCAACAGCCACTTGAAATGCCAGCCCAGGCGCAGATACTAGGGGGGCTTTGGGTTTTGCAACCGGGCCCATCACGCTTGCCACTGTAAACTAGCCGGTTGCAATGATCAGCAGGCCCACCTCGCGACGACCAGTCCGGAGCCTTAAAAACCTGCTGTTTGCTTTAGCTAAAGGAACAAACCATGTCACGCTCGGGCGCAATTACCTTTAAGGGAAATCCGATGACCTTGGCCGGTGAGGCAGTTGCCGCTGGCGGGGCAGCTCCGAACTTCACACTGCACTATTTTGAAGACGGGATGCAAACACTCACTCTCGATGACCTGCAGGGCAAGCCGACCCTGTTGAGCGTGGTGCCCTCGCTCGATACGCCCGTTTGTGCCACCCAAACCAAGAAATTCAATGAGTTCCTGGGTGAATTAGGCGGTCGCATTAACGCAATTACGGTTAGCCTTGACTTGCCCTTCGCCATGAACCGGTTTTGCGGTGCCGAGAACATCACCAATATCCGTTCAGCAAGTGATTATCAGGATCGCAACTTCGGTCAGAACTGGGGAACCTTGATTGAAGAACTCAAAATACTTTGCCGTGCAATCTTTGTTTTAGATGCCAATGGAAAGGTTGTTCACGCCCAGTATGTTGCTGAGGTTACCGAGGAACCAAACTATGATGCTGCCATTGACGCGTTAAAATCGCAGCTCTAGATCAGAAAACCCCTTCCGACCACGGAATTTACCGGGAGTAAAGAACAAGGATTTGAAAGGGGAAGTGGATGGATTATGAGTCGAAAAAAGGTAGCCGAAGCACTCGGCACTTTTTTCTTGACCTTCGCGGGTGTCGCGGCCATTTTAAGCACGCAGGCGCCCATCAACAGTGGGGCTGGATTGGTCCAATTGCTGAAACGATTGTCGCTGCTCTGATTTATCAATACTTCTTGCTTAAGGATGAAAACAATGGGTAGGTTCTTGATCATTGTCGTTGTGTTGATCGCCATTGCCTTTGCAATCAACGAGTTGACACGTGAAAAAAGAGACGGCGGCAAGGTTGCAGAGGAACCGGCCGTTTCCCCATCAACGACTGAGCCAGCGGTCCCGCCCCTTGAAATCGAAGTTGCCAAACCGAGTGGCGATTCGAAATCCACCGAGGCCAAACCGACCGAGGAATCGACAGTCTCCACGCCTGCTCCCCCTCCGCAAGAAACAACTTCGGCCACGGCAAAACCAACGCCTCCAACTCCCCCTGAAACCAAGCCGGAGGCAAAACCTCCGACCACCGGAGAACCCCCCTCCCCATCGCCAACCACTGAGACCGACAGCAAACCCAGCGAGACCGACGACAAAACCACTGCGGGTGATGACAAAGATGGTGAACAAGAAATTCTGCTCGGCACGGTTGACTTGACCAGCGGTTTACCTGGAGAGGGCCCCCTCTCGATCGAAGAGATAAGCGAATGGGTCGAAGACCCCGCCAACCATGTAGTGCTCAATCCCGAACTGCCCAAAGGACTGGCTGCTGGAAAGACGCAAATTACCGGGATCGGAGCAAATCCATTGACTCGGGCGAAAATCGAACTTGGACGACAGCTCTACTGCGATCCACGACTTTCGATCGATGGCACGATCAGCTGCGCCAGTTGCCATGATCCTGAATTCGGGTATGCAAAGAACACCCAGTTTGGTGTCGGTGTCGGCGGTCAAGAAGGAGGCCGCAATTCACCGGTGGCCTACAATCGCATCCTGAGCGGGAATCAGTTCTGGGATGGGCGGGCCGATTCACTCGAAGCACAAGCCGTCGAGCCAATTGCCAACCCCATTGAAATGGGAAACACCCACGAGAATGTAGCCAACACTCTCGAAGGTATTGAGGGCTACAAACGCCAGTTCGACAAAATCTTTTCCGACGGGGTGACGATCGACAATGTTGGCAACGCAATTGCCAGTTTCGAGCGGGCCATCGTGACCGGACCTACCCCTTGGGATTACCATGTTGACTTGATCAATTTTGAACAGGCTTACGAAGCCGATCTCGAAGACCTCGAGGCACTCAAAGAAGAGGACCCGGAACTCTATGATGAGTACATGGCACTTAAGCAGGCCAGCGAAGCACATCCGTTCGCGGAATCGGCACAGCGGGGCGGCGAACTATTTTTCAGTGAAAAGGTAGGTTGTACTGCTTGCCACGCCGGCGCGAACTTCACGGACGAGAAGCACCACAACATTGGCGTCGGGATGGAGGTCGATGAACCCGACGCGGGCCGATTTGCGGTGACCAAAGACGAGAGTCACCGTGGGGCCTTCAAGACCCCCACCGTGCGAAACGTGGTCCTCACGGCCCCCTACATGCATGATGGATCGCAAGCGACCCTCGAAGAGGTAGTTGACTGGTACGACAAGGGGGGGCACCCCAACGGGCAACTCGATGAGAAAATTAAAAAGCTGAATCTCACGGACCAGGAGAAGGCCGATCTGGTGGCATTCATGAAATCACTCACCGGGGAATTCCCCCAGGTCGAGCGTAGCCGGTTGCCCCAGTAAAGCAAAGTGGCAGCTTTCAGATCCAGATCCTAAGGCGAGTGGTCCTCCGGGTCGACCACGCGGGTTTCGATCACTTTTGCGTCGACAATGCGATCCCCGGCGGATGAAGTGGTAAAATCGGGTCGAGGTCCAAAACCAGAACCGTAGTGGACCTGTTGCACCCGGACGTTGCGTTGGATCCAGGCCAACGCAGTTCGCTTAAAAACCTGGCGAATCACCGGGATCAAAAGGGCAAACCCCAAAGCATCGGTCAGAATGCCGGGCGTCAACAGCACAGCCCCGGCAACCAGAATCAGGGCGCCATCGACCATCGCGTCGCCAGGGACCTTGCCCTGGGCCATTTCTTGCCGGATTCGCAAAGCCGTTCGCAAGCCTTGCCAGCGAGCCAGGCTGGCGCCGAGCACTCCGGTGAACAAGATGAGCAGTAACGTGTTAACCCCGCCCACTTTAGCTGCCAACCACAACAAGAGCACGAGTTCGACAAACGGAACTACGGTGAACAGCAGTAGCAGGTAGAAAAACATGGTGGTCTCGCCGTGACTAAACTGTCGGCAGTTGGCGTTAATTGGTCTCTTGAGGATCGAATTTGACAGTTCAGAGTAACGCCATCAGTGAAGTCCACGCAGCCCAAATGGCAAAAGAGCCAAAGAAGGCAACGGACCAGAGCATGATGGCGATCCGGACGGGGGGCATCCTTAACGGCTTGGGCAGCAAGCGGCAATTGATCCAAAGCAGCGTTGCCGAGTAGACGCACATGATTCCACCATTGAGGCTTGCCGTCAGTTTAAACAAGCCCAGCGTACTAGTTTGGAATTGCTCAACCCCAATCAGCAGAACCAAACTCCCCAGGGCAATCTCACCCCACAAAAAGGCAAAATAAAGGCGGCTTTCGGACCACCACTTATTGTCCATCAGCCAATTCACCTTGACGATATCGGCCGAAATACGGCTGGTGGCATCGAGCACTGCCAGTTCTGTGGTGAACAGGATCACAATTCCCATGACTAAAAACAACCACGGACCGATCGCGCCGACCGTTACCCGCAGCTGTTCGGCTTCGGCATAGATGAACTCAAGTCCTTTGCCATATTCATCCATACCTTCGCGCAGCATGCCAGCGGAATCATAGAACAGGCTGTAACTGATCAAGGTCAACACTACGAGACAAAAGATACAGGTCACGAAGAAGCTGATAAATTGTTCCCGACTGGCCCTGGTCCACCAGATTTTCCAGCGGGCCATATTTTCCGGTGTATGGGGAAAGTGATACCCAATTTCCGAAACTGCCTCTTCCTGGCCGGAAATGGGGCTGGTAATTCTGCCGACGTGAACCCCCATTCCAAACCCTTTGTCTTTGATGTAGTTGCTTTGCCCGAGATTGAGCGTACCTCCGCAACCGGCGAAGGCGAGTGCCCCCAGGAGAAGTACTTCATCAAGATTGGGATATTCGCTTCCCAAGGGAATGAACGTTGGCGCACCAAAAGTTGCCGTTTGTTGAACCAGTTTGGCGACCGCATCGGGACGAATCACCAAGACACCGACGACCAGGACTAAGATCAATGCCAGGATAACGAGAATAAATTGGGTCGCTTCAATTGTTTTGTAGACCACCGGCCCGGTGGTTAGGAGAATTCCACAGCCAACCATTCCAATGATTGCCAGCGTGGCGAGGTAGGGAGTTCCGGCGCTAATGATCTGGGACGATCCGTCAGCGAGCAGTACAGTTTCGGGATGCCAAACGAGCCAGGTGAAAAGTTCAGCGGCACCGGTTGCCCAGGCTGGAATGACGTAAGGGACGGTGTTTGCCACCAGGAATATCCAGACCCAATGGTGACTCAGGCGGGCGAACCCGGTGATTGCCGATTCCCCCGTGGCCAGGGTCCAACGGGTCACCTCCATATTGATAAAGTACTGGGTGGTAACGCCGAGCAAACAGGCCCAAAAGAAGATGAATTGACTCTGGTAGGTAATATAGGGCCAGAGGATGAACTCACCGCTACCCAGCGAGAGCCCGGCGAGAATGATGCTCGGACCGGCCATCCGGCGAAGCAGTATGGGCTCGGGCATCTCCCGATAACGCAAGGGGGGAAGATTCCCGTGCGGAATGACGGTATCCGGAACGAGTTCATCAACTTGTGATGCTTGAGAATCGCTCATCGCTTTACCTTGTGTCTTCAAACACGGGAAAACTACGTGCGAATTCTAGCAGAAGGTCAACGTAAAGAGAACGAGACTCTGCGGGAACCTCTTGGCGTTGTACGGAGTGCTCAAAGTGGAGATACTTTCACTGGCGGTGATCACGACGAGTTGGCGAGAATTGACGACGAGGAATTGTGGTCACGCAGATTGCGTTGACACAGGGTCAGCTTGGGTGTGATGTGTCAGCTTTGGCGTGATGTTTGAAATCCTGGCGAAGTCCAGAACGAAAAGATTGAGCCGTATCGCATTCATGGGCCCCAAACAGGAGCGGTCGATTCGACAATCGTTTCATGAGTTACCACGCTACTGTGCGCGACGTCTATCGTGAGGCAGCTACTCAGCCATCTGCAAATCTCTGCTGCGTGCCCCAGGCACGACGTTATCTTCCGGGCCTCAACGTCCCTCCCATCATGTACGAAATGAACTATGGGTGTGGGACGACCATTCACTTGCAAGATATGATCGCCAACCAACGCGTGCTCTACGTTGGTGTCGGGGGCGGTTTAGAGGCTTTGCAGTTGGCCTATTTCACGCGGCGACCTGGTGGTGTGGTTGCAGTTGATCCCGTTGCTGAAATGCGCCAAGCGGCGCGTGCCAACCTCGAATGCGCAGCTAAAACAAACGACTGGTTTGACCCCTCTTTTGTCACTTTGGTTGATGGCGACGCGCTCAATTTGCCGGTTGAACGCAATTCAGTCGACCTGGCAGCGCAAAATTGCCTCTTCAATATCTTTAAAACGGGTGGAGACCTGGAACAGGCGCTCGCGGAAATGCACCGTGTGTTGGACAATGGTGGTCGCCTGGTCATGTCCGACCCGATTACACCGCGGCCCCTGCCAGTTGCCCTAAGCCAAGACGAGGTTCTCCGCGCGCAGTGCATTTCGGGTTGTCTCATGCTGGAAGAGTACCTTGAGAAGATCAGCGATGCGGGATTTGGTGCGATCGAGGTTCGCTCTCGCAGGCCCTACCGCATGCTGGATGCCGTGACGTATGACCTCGAGGACGACTTGTTGTTAGAAACTGTGGAGGTCGTTGCTTTGCAGGTTCCCACGCCGGAAGACGGAGTGTGCATATTTACCGGTTGCACGGCCGTTTACCTCGGGTCCGACGAGGAATTTGACGACGGCAAAGGTCATTGTTTGCCCAGGAATATGCCGCTACCGGTTTGCGACAAGACGGCTGCTACTTTGCAGGCACTGAACCGCGTTGATCTCCACGTCACGCCAGCAACATGGCATACCCAGGGGAGTGGTTGTTGTTGAGGTTTGAAAAACCACTCGATGATAGGCCATTTATGCCCGCTCTTACCTCACTTCCGATTCTTCACACCGACTCGTTTCGCCAACAGTGCATTCCGGAGTTGCGGGCGGCAGGGGAGATCCGGACGTTGCAGATCAATTTGGGGCTCGTCTGCAATTTGGCATGCCACCATTGTCATGTGGAATCTTCACCTAAACGGGACAGTCCCCAGGAAAACATGTCTGCTGTGACCGCCCGCCGTGTTGCGGACTGGATCGCCAGGAATCCGCAGATCGAGCGTGTCGACCTGACCGGAGGGAGCCCGGAGATGAACCCGAACTTTCGCCCGCTTGTACGACGGGTTCGAGATTTGGGACGGCATGTCACGGATCGTTGCAACCCGACGATCATTCCTTACAGGGATCACCGAAACACAGAACCGTACGCATGGATTCCCCACTTCCTGGCGGAGCATCAAGTAGAGGTTGTCGCTTCTTTGCCATGCTACCTTGAGGAAAATGTTGATCACCAGCGGGGGCACGGTGCCTACAACGCATCGATCGAAGGCTTGCGGCGACTCAATGACGCAGGTTACGGGCGGGACCCAGGGTTGCAACTCAACCTGGTTTACAATCCCAACGGACCCCACCTACCCCCACCGCAAGAGTCACTCGCCACAGACTATCACCGTGAATTGAAAGAGCGAGTCGGTTTGGTATTCAACGACTTGTGGACGATCACAAACATGCCCATTAAGAGATGGCGGCATGAACTTGAACGGTCGGGTAAGCTTGCCGACTACATGAAAATGCTCGCCAAGGCGTACAACCCATTGACCATCGACGGTCTCATGTGTCGGCATCAAATTCACATTGATTCGGCAGGCCGGATCTACGACTGCGATTTCAATTATGCTTTGGGTTTACGAACTCCTGGCCCTCCGGAGCGGTTCCTTTGGGATACGACCGCTGACGAACTGGCCGGTCGTCCGATAGCGACCGGTGACCACTGTTACGGGTGCACTGCCGGTGCCGGAAGTAGTTGCGGCGGTGCGTTGACCTGAGCGGGCAGCCGACCGATTGGTCATTTGGGATGGCCGGGCACGGGCTCGGATGGCAGGGCACATTCCGTCCCTTAGTCGACGTCCTGGTAGAATGATTGGAGTGAGATGCGGAGCCGCCCTGTGCCGGTCATATGGAATGTCGAACCGGCGTCCAGCATCGATTTCGCCACGCCGATCGGGCCTTCCAAGTCGGACGATACCAGCCGGCAACCGTCAATCTCGACAGCGAACGGACCTTCCAGTTGCACTCGCATTTGGCCTTCGTTGTGATCGGTTGCCTCCAGGAATGCTTCAAAGCCAGCACACCGAACTTGCCCAATTGTCCTGATTTCGGTCAGTTTGAGATGGAACGACTCCACCTTGCCGAGCGATTGGCCAAGGGCGAGCAATCGATCGGCGACGTCGCGTGGCACTGAAATCTGCTGGCCAACAACCACCGTTTTTCCAATCAGGAATTCAGCGAGCGGACTCACTTCGCCAAGGCTATTCATGTTGCCAGCAACAATTTTGTATTCGGCAAGTGTGGGAAGTTGCCCTTGGTCGTCGGTCACCATTAACGTGGTTCCGTTTCGAAAACAGTGATATTTATGACCCACCACCGGGTCCGTCTCGGTCTGGCTTGAATCGGTTCCAGCAGTGAGTTCGCGCTCAGAAACGATGTACCGTACATCGGCTTCAATCATACGATCGTTTGCAATTTCCACAGCCGTGATAATTCGGTGTTGGCGTTGTTTGAGCACGCTTTGCCTTTGCTCGACGACTTCATTTTCCCGCCGACCGATCGTCTTCATGCTCGATTCAAACAGGAGTTTCTGATCGATCTGGTCTCCCACGTGTGCCGTGCGCCCTGTGAAAGTTGCGGATGCGAGGTTTTGCTCCTCGTTAACGGTCGTTTCAAACGTTGCCTGAGTTAGTTCATCCTGCTGTGCGAATGTGGTCGGGGAGATGGCGAGCCAAAGGGAAAGGAATGCCAGGCGAACCGTGAGCTGGGTTGTCATCTGAAAATCTCCAAGACGTACCGGTATGGTCCTGCCAGTTTCTGGGGGATGATGCGGCGATTACCCACCGCGGCCAGGTTCGTTCTCAGGCAGGCAGGGTGCAGATGATCTCGCGCGGCTCACCAGAGAGTCAACAGCGGTTGGTGTCGGGGATGGTTTTTACGAGACGGTTTCAAAGCCGGGTTCTGCCAACCTGTTCTAAGGGTTCGATAGTGGCCCGGGGGCGAGTTTCCCGACGGCGGCACAGAATTGCCAGAGTCAACCACGTGCCAGCACTGATAGTTCTGGAGAGTGCTTGTTAAATCAAGCATTCCACGAGCTTCCAGCGCCCGGTTGTCAGAATCGCTTTGGTTCAAGCGATACCGGACTAGGTGTGGGATCTGCTGGCTGCTATAGTTCGCAGCCCTTCCGGCGGGGTTCTAACTCCTCGTCTTCTCCAGATCCCACCAAGAGAATCACGTGATGCACTACGGTCACTTTTCGTCGTTCATAGCTTCGTTGCTTCTTGTTTTGCTGCTGACATCGGCCTTGCCTGGCCAGCAGCAACCACCGGTTCAGCCAAGATCGCCCTTCCAGCTGAACCCGATTGAAACCGCATTTTTAGACCAGCTGTTGCTGAGCTGGGAAACCGAGAGTGGAAAAATCGAGACATATCGGTGTCCTTTTGAGCGGTGGGAGTACAACCCGGTATTTGGTCCGAGCATGCAGATTCCTTTCAGCAAGGATTTTGGCGAGGTCAGTTATCAGAAACCCGACAAGGCGAGCTTCCAAATCACCCAGGTGTCTCGTCTGGAAAACCCACCTGCGGGGAATCAGGGACAACCAGCGGTACCGCAGCAAGCGAAGTGGGTTCCGCAACCCAACATTGTTGGTGAGCATTACGTTTGTGATGGCAAGAACGTCTACGAGTATCGCCATGATCAAAAACAATTGATGGTGCGGCCGATTCCGCTGGATATGCAAGGCCAAGCGATTGTCGACGGGCCGTTACCATTTTTGTTTGGTGCCAAGGCGGAAAAGCTGAAACAGCGTTATTGGTTGAAGGTTCAGGACCAGCCCGACACGACACAGATTTGGCTGGTTGCTTTTCCGAAATTTCAGTCCGACAAGGCTAATTACGACCAAGTACGGTTGAGTTTGGATCGGGCATCGATGTTGCCACGTGCAATGGAGATGCACATGCCTGACGGAAGCCGGCAGACTTACATTTTCGATCTTGGAAAAGCTTCGATCAACGCACCCTTTCAGAAGATCAAGAATCTATTCCAGGCTCCGCGTACGCCTTTTGGTTGGAAGCGTATTGTTGAAAACAACGTCCGCCAGGCCAACCAGAATCAACCAGCCCCTCGTTAGAATCGTTTGGGATCTATCCAAATCGCGCGGCAAGCCTATCAAGGTCAACCTTTGCGATACCACTTGCCATCGCGCAATCTGAGAACTGCTGGGCATGGCGGATTGGCTCGTTCAGGTACGGCACGGGTCATACTGGAGGGTGTTGATTGGGTGATTGTGCACTGCGGATAAACCCCGATCGTGGTAAACTGTGCTTGTGAGCGAGTTTTGCCAGATTACAACTACCACAGAGACACAAGCCGAGGCGCAGAAGATTGCCGCTGCGCTCGTCGAGCAGCGGCTGGCCGCCTGCGTGCATGTCAGCGGGCCAGTCGAGAGCACGTACCGTTGGCAAAGCGTTGTGGAGTGTGCCCAGGAATGGGTTTGTGAGGCCAAGGTGAGGAGTGATCGCACCGCCGCGGTGACCTCTGTCATTACAGAACTTCATTCTTACAACGTTCCAGCCGTGGTCGTTTTGCCGATTATCGAGACGAGTCCGGCATATCTCCAGTGGCTTCGCAGCGAAACGAAAGGTGATCTTTGAGCGACTTCGGCGTGCTCATTACCCGCCCAGTTCCGGGATTGCCATGCCTGCCCGGAGGATCAAAACAGCCTCTGCTGTTTTGAAGGGTTGAGCGGGCGGGCGTTGAAGCCGAGATCGCAGAGATGGTCGGCAAACTCGGTCGGCCCGTGCGTACAGATCACCTCCCGGGGTTCCACGCGGCGGACAGTTTCGACCAGTTCGTCGAAGTCGGCATGGTCGCTCAGCGGAATCGCCACGTCGACACCCCAGCGGTATTTTGTGTTCGGGTCGACAGCCCAACCGGTCGTTGCGATGGAAAGGGTACGCTCGAGCCCGGGTAAGCGGAACTTGCGCATACTGCGGGGCAAAGTGACCACGACATGGCCAGCAAGTGGTTTTTCGACATATTCAGCCAGGTTTCCCAAGTCGACTCCTAGTTCCAGGTAGATTTGGCTGGTTGCATAGATGAGCGGGTGTTGCAACACGGCGAAACCATGGTCGGTAAGCAGTTTGGTCACTTCCTGGGCCTTACCGAGCGCATAAGCATGAATGACGGGGGTTTTCTCCTCAGCCAGTGTGGAGGTGACCGTTTCCAACAATTGGTCAATTGCATGTTCACGTGGTGGTAATCGGTATTTGGGGCTGCCAAAGGTCGACTCCATGACCAAAATGTCGGCTTTTGGGACCTCAGCCGGTTCGGACGTTGCCGAGGGGCCGAGTTTAAAGTCACCCGTGTAAAGCAACGACTGCCGGTCGTTGCGGGCCAACAACATGGCCGAACCCAAGCAATGACCCGCCGGATAAACGCTGAGCTGAAGACCTCCAAACTCGATCAGTTGACCAAATTCCATTTCCCGTACGCGGTGTTGGTCTCCCAGACGGTGATGGTAGAACCGGGCGGTAGCTCGTGTCGCCAACGCCAATTCGTGTCGGGCAATATGGTCGGCATGGGCATGTGAGATGAACGCCCGGGGTTGCCGGCGGCGCACATCAACGGCCAGTTGTGCGTCGGTCAGAAAAAGCCCATTGTTGTAGTGGAACATGTGGATCGTGTGGTCGGGTCACGACTCTTTGTGGTGAAGGCCAGCGGGATGCATGTCTACCCGCAACCCACCCTGGCACTTGCTACCGATACGCGTATAGTATCACGGTCTGCCCCAATTTCGGAGTTGCAATCGCGTGGACTACCTTCAGGTTATCATCCTGGCAATTGTGCAGGGGCTTACCGAGTTCCTGCCGGTAAGTTCCTCAGGACATTTGGTGGTGGGTAGTGCCGTTATGGAGTCCCTCGGATTTCCACACCCACCCGATTTGCTTGAGGTGAATATTGTCTTGCATGTAGGGACTCTTGGGTCGATTCTGCTTTTCTATTCTCACAAAGTCTGGCGCTTATTTAAGGAAGATCGGCAGCTGATTCCCAGATTGATTGTGGGAACGATACCGGCTGCTGTCATTGGGATACCCTTGAAGGAACTCGCGGAGAACCTTCTGGAGAGCCCGCTCCTGGCTGGCTTGATGTTTCCGGTCACAGCGTTGATTTTGCTGTGGGCGACACGGCAACCGGTGGGAGACGCGTCATATCGCAATTTGAGTTACGCCAGGACGGTTCGCATCGGTTTCATGCAAGCTTTGGCAGTATTGCCTGGCATTTCGCGAAGTGGAGCAACGATTGCCGCTGGGTTGCGTGAAGGACTCGATCGGCAGAGCGCGGTTACGTTTGCCTTCTTGTTGGCAATTCCAGTCATTGGTGGCGCGGGCTTGATCGAAGTCACCAAATTGGCCAGGCAAACACAACATCCCGATGTGACCGATTCCACATCTCCCCAAACAGCGATCCCCACGGCAGATCGACTGCCCACGGCAGCAGCGCCGCCCGCAGTGAATCCACCTCCAGCAACCCAACCGACCGCTCCCCTGACGCTTGTGGTGGGTGGCCTCATTGCGATGTTAGTCGGTTGGCTTGCGCTCTGGTGGTTAGTCCGCTGGATTCAGGCGGGTCGGTTGGGACTCTTCGCCTGGTACCTTATCCCGCTGGGGGTGACGGTCGTCGCCTGGCAATTGTGGAACTAAGCGGTGCAGTTGGTTACGGCTTGGAGAACCCGCTGTAGAATTGCCCCGTGTTCATGAAGTACGAGCGGTGGCCAGTAGCGGGCTTGGCTTGGTCGGTAGAGCCTTGGGTCTCCATGTTGGTAACCCGCCGAACTTGACGTCCAAGGCGTTGCAGTTCGGCTTCCTGGCGACGATTCATTTCATATTGATGGAGCTGCGGCCGCACAAACGTGAAATAGTTTGGCGTTGGTTCATCCTCATCGTCCCGGCCAAGTTGCAGATAGGGGCTGATCGTCGGAGCATACCCGACGTGAGAGAATGGTTTTTGCTTTACCTGCGGTTGGCTGGTTCCTATAGAACGGCCTGTGAAAGTTGGACGTGGCGGCATCGTTGCCATCGTGTTGGCAGCCGATGGGCTCCGTAAAAATCCGATCGGCGGACGTGCTTGCCCGACAAACGGTTGGGGTACTCCCTGGAGGATCCGTGCCACGGTGGGTCGTTCAGCCGGCGCGGTCAGTTGGACTGCTGGAGGTGGATTCACTGTGGGCGGCGCTGCTGCCGTGGGCAGTCGATCTGCCTTGGGGACCGCTGTCTGGGGATAGGTGGGTGAGGGCGTCAGACTGAGTGCCGGTCCCGTAGTTGGAGTTGGCGGGAGTTGCTGGGCAACAGCCCGGGGAGCAACCGAAAACAGAACTCCGAACAGCAACCACCACCCCAACCCGATTATCCACTGACGCATAGCTTGTTCCTCCGCCTACAATGTGAGCCAACGGCGTTGACTCGCGATACCGACTCCTACAATCGATATAGTCGTCAAATTCGCGGGGGCAACTTGTGTGCAAATTGTGGCGGTGCGGTATTGCGAGCCGACGGCTTTGGTTCGACTCGACCTGCCAGTCGGGTGAGAGCCCATTGAGCATGGACCCTTCAGAAAGCCCTGGTGGCCATTTGTCGACGACTGCTGGCAATCTGCGGCCCAAAGCACGCAATTCTTCTGGCTAGCAACTGCGTCGAATTGAGCAGAGTACTCCGGTCAGGGCCAACCAGGCCAGCACCGCGGTGGCGGGTTCGGGTACGACAGCACTCGCACTGCCGAGCGTCATTCCAGGACCGCCGAATTGCACTTGGATAATCTGCAAATCAAGGCCGTTGACGATGTCATCCATGTTAATGTCACCCAAACCACCAGGGTGCCCGGCATTAACCTGCCAGATGATGATGTCGTCGTAGTCGACCATCCCATTACCATTGAGATCTCCACCGATGGCAATAAGTGATGATTGAACCACGAGCTTATAGATATCGGAGTCGACGTCAACGATCGGAATTAAACTGCTTTCTAGGCCGAGGAAGGGCAGGTCCCACTCGGTAAAATCGCCGGACAGTTCTCCCCCAGTTCTCATAATCAAGTATTCGTCGCCAACCTGAGGTGCAATCGGATTTGCACCGGATTGGTTGAGGGTTACCTCCAGGGTGCCACCCTGCAAATCGATGTCGCCCGAAGATGAAATGCTGCCGAATTCGTTGCCCGATTCTCCACCTCCCAGGACGAGGCTCAGTGTGCCACTGTTGGTGAAATCGTTGGTAGTTAAGCCCAGTGCGTTGGGCCCCACTTGAATGCTGCCGGAATTTGTCAGATCGCCATTGAATACTACAAACGTATCGTCACCCACGATCGAAATAAGACCTTCATCGATGTCGGAGGTTCCAACTTCATTAGTCATGTCACCGTAAACCCGACTTGTACCACCGATAAAATTGATCAGGCCCTGATTGCGCACCCCCATCTGAAATCGAAGGGTCGCATTCTGGGCTTCGATTTGCCCAAAACCACGGGAGGGGACTTGGGTTACTTGGGAATTCTCCAGGCGCAGATTGCCAAACGACCGGTAGATCGGGTTGGCGCTGTCAGCGATGTCGTCTTCCCCGCGAGTCAGCTCAATTTCACCATCATGTACTTCAATCAGACCGTAGTTTACCAGCGGCGCAAATTGTATGTTGGAGGAGACAACTTCCAGCATACTGGTCGAATTGATCAGCAGTGTATCTCCTTCGCCAACCCGCATCTCACCGAGATGTCGATTGTGGAACAATCCGGTATCAATGCGTCCGCTTCCTGAAATGACTCCGTCGTTCACCAGAATTACATTTTCATCGTCATCGGAATCGTCAGAGAGGCCAACATAGACTTGCCCTCCTGTGTCGAGCTTCAGGCGACCGGCCCGGCCAATCAACAACTGGGTGTTAACATCATTTCCAGAACTGGGGTTGAGTATGGATAGCCTTCCACCGTTGGTCACGGTGACCGTGGCATCACCGACGTCGGCACCATAGCGTACATTAATACCGGCGACGACCGCGATACCTCCGTCATCACTAACGTCAGAAAATCCACCTAACTGCAGGCCTGTGCCAATAGTCCAAAGGGACCCGGCGCCATCGATCAAAACGGTCCCCGAACCACCACGATCTGGCTGTGCTTCCTCGTCGTTAAGGGAGTAAGGATCGCTGCCGACGACCGCTCCGACCTGTTTTTCCGAGTTTAAAAGGTCAAACGTTGCTGCCGAGAATACCTTGGCACCATTGGTGATGTTGAGTGCACCGGTACCTTGTCGACCGATCACCGTGATGCGGGGATCTTCATGAGAAAAAGTGCTGGCAAAACTACCACCACTCAAATAAGAACTGAAGCCGTCAACCGTGATTTCTCCATAGGAGCCGACGTCGTTGCCTACAATAATCGAGTCGTGGATCTCGGCCCGGCCGCCTGAGGAAATCGAAAGCGTGCCCGTCCCCGTTTCACCGACGATGAGGTCAAATCCCGTGTCGGCGCCAGACAGCCCGCTTCGAATCGTGCCTGAGGTTCCAATGGCGGCAAGCCATTGGTCCACAATTTCATAGTCGCTATTGTAGGTGGCACCCAGGCCCGAAATTTCTACAACTCCGTTGCCATAGGAGTTGTTTCTATTTGAACCAATCGTCAAATTTCCAAAATTCAAGCGAGATGGCGAGACTACCTGAATTATCCCATAGCCATATTCCCCTACGATTATGTCAGGGACAGAGTTGGTATCATCTTCCAGATCGAAGTAATCATGTTCATCGAGTACACCTTCAAAAGTAACGAGCGGATTCTCTGCAGCCGTTCGTAAGGAGTCGATATAATTTCCAGCGGTAGGGATCCCTTCATTAGTGACGGTAAACGGACTATCGATGGGGGTTACCACACCAAAGACATCGATATCGCAATTGGCGACCTGCCCGGTTCTCAGCAGTAAGGTACAGACAGCGAAAAAACAAACGATCCGGCAAACGGGTCGCTGAAGCGGGCCGATATGACTGGCAGAGTGAGGATCGTGCGATGAACGGCACATGTGGTCTTCTCCTGCGTTCCGTAGGCGAAACAAACCTGAACGTTTCACCGCTGGGCCATTGCCCCTAGCACACTTCTCGCCAGGTTCTGTGGTTACGCCTCGAAACACGTTTCCGTCGATTCAGCCGGTCTGACAACAGGTGTTTCAGACAGACTGGCTCAGCGAAGCGGGGTCAGAACGGTTGGCGGTGTTACTGTTGCAACGTGCCTTGTGTGGCCAAAGGTGATCGGGCCCCACATGACGGCTGTTGTCGTTCCCATGGGCGGGGTTCCGACGTACTGGAAGCTGTTCCGGCTTTCACTTCTATTCTCATCAAGAATGACTCATTTTGCAACTATTTTGCTGGCAACAATTGGCCCCGACGGATGCTAAATGGGCAGAATGACAGGTTTTTTTGACCGATCCGCGCGATTCTGGCCGGAGGAGTGCTGGGGAGTTCTCGGCGACCAGCTGCCCGGAGCACCTGGCTTACCAGCACGGCGCTTATCAGAATGGCAACCGGCCGGTCAAATCAGGAGAATCGGTACAACACTTCCCGAGTCGAGTTGAAGGGGTTCAGCGGGCAGCACAACCAGGCAGTTGGCGGCCGCCAGGGCCGCCAGGTCGGCGGAATTTTGCCACGGCACGATTTTCACGACGGGATCGTCCTGGTTTTCCCATCGTGCGGGCCGAAATGTTGCCCGGCCACCCCGGTGAGATAGCGGGCCACTGAGCCGTGCTTCCTGCTGGTGCAAGCCGTAAAAACCGTGTCCAGCCAGCTGACGCAGGGCAGGACGCACAAACAGTTCGAAACAAACAAAACTGCTCACCGGGTTGCCCGGCAAGCCAAAAACAAGGGTTTGTCGTGATGGGCTTGTCAAAACACCAAACCAGAGGGGTTTGCCAGGTCGCAGGGAGATTCGGTGAAAAACGTTCCGAACACCAATTTTTGACAGAGTGTCTGGCACCAAATCAAAGTCACCGGCGGAAACGCCACCCGACAAGAGCAGTACATCGGACTCAAGACCGGTCGAGATGAGCCGATGAAGCTCGTCGGAGTCGTCGCGACCGATCCCCAGATCGATTGGTACACCACCGGCAGCTTGAACCGCAGCTGTGAGCAATGGCCCATTGCTGTTACGAATTTGTCCAGCCGCGACCGTTTTCCCCACAGCGACCAATTCGTTGCCGGTCGGGAGGATGGCCACTTTGGGTTGCGGGATGACTTGGATCCGATTTCGGCCTGCTTCGGCCAGAATACCGATCTCGACGGGACGGAGCATGGTGCTCTGACGTATGATCGTCTGACCTGCCCGCACCGAATCACCCAGTGCGAACACGTGGTCACCGGGTTGGATCGGAGTTTGCGGTAGCTCGATCAAATCGGCTCCCACGTTTTTCGTTTTCTCGAAGGGGACAACGGCATTGGCTCCTTCGGGCATTGGTGCGCCGGTCATGATCCGAACCGCCGTACCCGGGGTCACGGCGCGGCGCGGGAGATCTCCGGCCGCAACGGTTTCGATAACCTGCCGCTGGCGAAGCTGGTCATGACTGGCGACCGCATAGCCATCCATTTGAGCCTTGTCGTAGGGAGGCGAATTCAGCTCGCTCGTGACATCTTCGGCCAAGATTAACCCGGGGGAGTCTGCCAGGTCGACTCGCTGGGGAGCGAGCGGCTTGGCATGTTTTGCGACCAACCGCAAGGCTTCTTCAACCGATGTCATTTTGATAGCCAAGTCCTCTGTTGGTTCCACGGTTGAGGGCTGCGCAGCCGAAATTACTCCCAACGGATATCACACTGCGAGAAACCGCTCGAGCAACTTGATACCGCAATGGGTCAAGAAGCTCTCGGGATGGAATTGCAGACCGAAGAGCGGGTATTTTTTGTGGGTAATGCCCATGATTTCCCGGTAACCGCCAGGTTCTTCGCTCCAGGCGGAGACTTCAAATTCGTCGGGTAACGAATCGGGTTGAATGACCAGGCTATGATACCGAGTCGCCTGGAACGGGTTTTCAAGGCCTGTTAGCAGGGATCCGCCTTGATGGTAAATCAAAGCGGTTTTTCCATGCATAAGATTCTGCGCACGTACAATCTTTGCTCCAAATGCCTGGCCAATCGATTGATGTCCCAGGCAAACTCCCAGCAGGGGAACTTTACCGGCGAGCCGCTTTGCGCATTCGACTGAAATACCGGCTTCGCTTGGGGTGCAGGGCCCAGGGGAGATGATCACGCGATCAGGTTTCCGGTTGATGACTTCGTCGACGGAGATCTGATCGTTGCGAACCACCTCGATCTGAAGCGAGACATCGATCTCACCCAGTCGCTGCACCAGGTTATACGTGAACGAGTCGTAATTATCGATCAGCAGAATCATGCTGCAGCTAAGTGTATCGATTTTGGTCGAAACGAACCACTCTGCTCCCGTTGCGGTCGATGATCATGTAACATATTACCAATGACCGATTCTGAGGCAATCCAGCTTGTGATGCAGTTGATGTCAATTTCTGGCCAAAGTGGGCAGGAGCAATCGATTGTGGAACTCATCTGTTCACGTCTCCGGCAGGCGGGTATGCCGGAGTCGAGTTTTGCAACCGATAGTTGTCACCACCGATCACCGTTCAAGGGGGAGCAGGGCAATTTAGCGGTCAAGCTGCCTGGGACCGTGCGGCAACCCCGCCGGCTGTTTTCTGCGCATACGGACACCGTACCCATTTGCGTCGGTTCGCACCCGATCCGGAAGGCGAACCGGATTTATGCGGCGGATTCGTCCACCGGGCTTGGCGCCGATGACCGTGCCGGTGTGGCCGTGCTGTTGGCTACCGCCTCTGATGTGCTCAAGCACAAGTTGCCGCATCCACCATTGACCTTTCTGTGGACGGTACAGGAAGAAGTGGGGTTGCAAGGTGTGCGAAATCTGCGGGTGGGAATGCTGGGTCGTCCCCGGCTCGGGTTCAATTTCGATGGAGGTTCGCCGACCAAGCTGACGATCGGTGCTACGGGTGGCTACCGTATGGAGATTGAAATCCTCGGCACCGCGAGCCACGCTGGGAATGCTCCTGAAGAGGGAGTGAGTGCAATCGCGATTGCGTCCTTGGCAATTAGCGACCTGGTCAAAAATGGATGGCATGGCAAAATCGTGAAGGGGCAGAGTTCAGGAACCAGCAACGTCGGCGTGATTCGTGGAGGAGCGGCTACCAATGTAGTCACCGATCGCGTGGTGATTCGGGCCGAAGCCCGCAGTCACGACCCAAAGTTTCGCGAGCGAATCGTTGCCGAAATTGACAAGGCATTTCTCCGTGCTGCTCAAAAGGTTCGCAATCACCGGAAGCAGCGTGGTGAGATTCGCTTGCACGGACACCTTGACTACGAATCATACCGACTGTCGTCCCAAGAGCCATGCGTTGCTGCAGCCGTTGACGCCGTTGTTCAAGAAGGTTTGGAACCCGAATTGGCGATTGCCAATGGAGGCCTCGATGCCAATTGGCTCATGGTGCACGGTATTCCGACCGTTTCACTTGGCTGCGGCCAGAAGAACATTCACACAACCAGCGAGCAACTCGATATAAAGGAGTTCCTCGCCGCCCGCCGGATCGCGCTCCGTCTAGCCACGGATATCGAATCGCGTTAGGGTACGCTCCGCTGCATGGCGGTTTTGGAAAAACCAGAACGGATCACCGCCGCCGCTGGTAGGTGCCCATGTTGGGTGGCGTCTTGCGGACGGGAAATAACATCACCCGGTGATCGATTAGTTAGCAGATTCATTAAAATGACTCAGCCCACCTTTATCCGGAATTTTTCGATTATAGCCCATATTGATCATGGCAAGAGTACCTTAGCTGATCGATTAATGGAGCGGACTGGTACCGTGACAGTCCGCGAAATGAAAGACCAGCTTCTGGACGACATGGAACTCGAGCGGCAGCGGGGAATTACCATCAAGGCGCGGACTGTGTCCATGCATTATGCACTTGACGGCCGTACCTACGAACTCAATTTGATCGATACGCCTGGGCATGTCGACTTTCAATATGAGGTTTCTCGTTCGCTTGCTTGCTGTGAGGGAGCGATGTTGTTGGTGGATGCATTTCAAGGGGTTGAAGCGCAAACGATGGCCAATGCCTGTGCCGCTATCGAACATGACCTGGTCGTGATACCGGTGCTGAACAAGATCGATCTGACACATGCCCGACCCGATGAAGTTCGCGAAGAAATGGAGCATACATTAGCGATCGATCCAGATGATGTGTTGAGTTGTAGTGGGAAAACCGGGTTGGGTACCGAAGAGTTGCTGAAGGCGATTATCGACCGTGTGCCACCCCCGAAAGGTGATCCCAAGGCAACCCTGCAGGCGATGGTTTTCGACAGCATATACGACGAATATCGTGGTGCGGTGACCTATGTCCGCATCATGCAGGGAACCGTCTGCAAAGGGCAGAAAATCAAATTCCTGCAGGCTGGCACTGTGCATGAAGTTGTTGAGCTTGGTCAGTTCACTCCGCAACGCAAAACAGGCAACACACTGGGTGCCGGCCAGGTTGGCTATTTGATCTGTAACATCAAATCGTTGGACCAAGTTCACATTGGGGATACCGTGAGTACAGCCGATGACAACCCGGCCAACGCATTGCCCGGATACCGGGAACCGAAGCGGATGGTATTTTGCGGGCTCTACCCGTCCGACGGGCAGGACTTCGAGCAACTTCGGGAGGCACTCGCCAAGCTTCTGATCAATGATCCCAGTTTCGAGTTTGAACCCGAAACGAGCGACGCGCTCGGTTTTGGTTTCCGCTGTGGATTCCTGGGATTACTGCATATGGAAATTGTGCAGCAGCGTCTTGAACAGGAGGCAAATATTGATTTGGTGCAAACGGCGCCAAATGTCACGTACGAAATTACGACGACCACTGGCGAACAACTCGAGGTTCACACCCCACAGAGAATTCCCGATCAGGGGGAGATTGAGGAATTTCGCCAGCCCATTGTGCGGGTGAACTTCGTGCTCCCGACGGAATACATTGGTGCTGTCATGAAAATTTGTACGGATCGTCGAGGTACGTATGTGCGAACCGAATATCTCTCACCCACGCGGGCCATGGTTGTTTACGATCTGGCCCTGGCCGAAGTCATTTACGATATGCACGACCGGCTTAAGAGTATGACCCGCGGCTATGGAACGATGGATTACGAGCTCAAGGATTACGAGCCAGGCGACCTGGTACGACTCGATATTCTGGTCAAAGGTGACCGTGTTGATGCCCTGTCAATCGTTTGTGATCGCCACGATGCGGAGGTTCGTGGCCGCGCTGTCATCAAAAAACTCAAGAAAGAGATCCCCCGTCACATGTTTGAGGTTTCTTTGCAGGCAGCGGTTGGCAGCCGGGTTATTGCTCGAGAAACAATTCCAGCCATGCGCAAAAACGTGACTGCTAAATGTTACGGGGGCGATATTACCCGCAAGCGCAAACTTTGGGAAAAACAGAAGGAAGGCAAGAAACGGATGAAGTCCATCGGACAAGTGGATATTCCGCAAAAGGCCTTCCTGGCCGTCCTCGAAACGGGAGAGGAAGAAGGTAAAAAAAAATAGGACCGAGCTTGGCAATCATCAAGCCACCGCCAACTGGCGGCGGTGGCGTTCGATTGACCTCTCCCGCAACGCACGGCCTCTACGCGGCCAGTGCAGGTTTTTCTTGCAGGCGGCGCTCAATCTCCCCAGGAACCACTTCGCCAACGTGATTTCTCGACCCTGCGCCGTAAAGCTCTCTTGCCAGGTTCGGCAAACCGGGTGCCCGCGGTCGCGTCGGTATTGCTGCCGTACTCCGCGGTTCTCGTTGGTTTACTGCACTGTCAAGGAGTGTAAGCACCAACGCCTAGTGGAGTTCCGTAGGTTACGGGGGCTGAACCGTAGGTCACTGCCCCTCCCGGATAACAAGGATCGCACGTACCACAGGCCGGTCCACAAGCCGGTGCGTACTGCGTGACGACGGGCGTGCAGACAGGTCCTGGTTTCGGGCACATCCAGCTGCAACATCCGCAACCACTAAAGCCAATCACTGCTGTAACCGCAGCCGTTAAGATGATGATCCTTTTCATCGGTCCTTGTCCCAGGGGATGGGACTCTCCATGGGTGGGAGGTGGGCAGACGAGTTGGGAGTTGAGAAACTGCGTCTGCAGGTGGGTATTAAATAAAAGACCGCTCAACCATACCCGGCACTCAATGATGTGCAAATGCAACAGTTGACTTTTGACCATATTTGCCAGCCACGACAAAGTTAGAATCCGCGCAATCGGTGCAATCGGGCTGGCAAGCTTTACCAAGACAGCGGCTAACCGGTTCGTTGTTACAAACCAAAATCTGAGAATTTGATTAAAGGTGACAACGCCGCTTTAAGCATCTATGGCCTGCGCACGAGACCAATTTGTGGGGTAGGCTTGCCTGTGAAAACTCAAGGCGAATGGATCCGCCCTGTCTTTACGCGTTGGACGCACCCGCCCCTGGAGTCTCCCATGAAGCTTTTTCTCCCCCTCTCCGTTCTGATCGCGATCTCTCTGGCCCAGCCGTTGGCAGCCAACCAAGGTTTCATCGTACCTGATGAGGCGATTCCTTCGGTGGAACAGGAAGTCGTTCCGGTGACGAGCTATGAAAATGAAGCTTCCTATCGCACGGTTTATCCCTACGTCGACAGTCGGCGTTGTATGCGACAATATCCCTATTCGAGCTATGGGCCAAGAGGCGTGGATCATTACTACATGCCATCCTCGCCTTATTATGACCCACGGTATGGCTACAATTCATTTCGACCACTGAACCCCCGTCCCCGGTGTCGTTACAGTCGCGGGTACAATGGCTGGGATAATTGAGTCGCATCCCCCACTCGCCAATGTGTACGAACAGCAGGTTGCATTCGGTTAGCATGAGACCGGATTTTTTCGCCACTGTCCCACAGCAGTTTGTCGTACACTCGGATGCACCGTTGCCGTCATTTCCCAAACCGGGCCGCAGCGGTTGTCAGCATGGCTTTTTTTGCAAAGAATGAGGTTAGGGGTCGGTTTGCTCGCACGGGGTGTTGCAGTCACTCGTCCTGCCCTGCCAGCTCGGTGCATCCCGTCCCGTTGTGGATGGTTCCCCGCGATCCTCACAATGCAAACAATTCTCCCAGCCGGTCGGTGCGACCAACAAGCAATCACTCCACGCTGATGATGAATAGTTAGCGATGACCAATAGTTGGCAGGCAACATTTCGAATTGTGCTCCACGCTGTTATCGGGATCATCGTGCTTGCCCTGCTCTTGCACACCTGGGCCGTAATGGGTCTTGTGGTTCCGGTTGCAATTCATGGTGACTCGATGGAACCCACCCTTCCCCGTGGAAGTCACGTGATCGTAGATCGTGCTGCTTATCTGTGGCACCAACCAAAGCGGTGGGACGTGGTCGTTTTTCGCTGTCCAACCAAGGCGAATGAGTTGTGTGTCAAACGGATCGTTGGCCTGCCTGGTGAGACAATTTCACTCGCAGGGGGGCAGGTCTTGGTCGAGGGCAAACCACTTTCCGGAAATGTCCAGTACGAAATGAGATATCAGGATTGGGCCGCATTTTGGGCGCGCCACGGGAATTCCGCCCCACAAAAGGTCAAATGGCAGTTGGGCGAAAATGAATATTTCGTCTTGGGTGATCACAGTGCGGTTTCGGATGACAGCCGAAGCTGGTCGCATGGTCCGGGACTTCCTGCCGCGTTGCTGGTTGGGAAGGCGTTAGGTGTCGGGCGAGCCGATGGTGAAGTTCCGGGCAAGCCGACGTATTTAAGTCGTTAAGAATCGGTTATATTCGGCAGCCAGTCTGCGAATAATGCCATCGGCCGACCTGCGACCATGAGCGTGGCTGGGTCAGGTCGCTCAAGCAAAGTTTTGTACAGATATCATTCGTCCTTTTCTGCACAATCGAGTTGAACGTCATGGCCAAACGCAAGAACCGACACCAGTACGAACAAGTGGTGCCCAAGCTTCCGAGCCAAACAGAACAGCCCACCAAGACCAAGAACCCGCAATCGTTTCGCGAGACGGTTGAGTCCATTGTCATTGCGTTTGTGTTGGCCTTTCTGTTCCGTACTTTTGAGGCCGAAGCTTTCGTCATCCCGACCGGGTCAATGGCCCCCACCCTCATGGGCCGACACAAAGATGTCTTTTGTACCGACTGTGGCCAGCGGTTTCAGGTGAACACTAGTGGCGAGGACAAGGATACTGTTTCAGCCTTGTTTCGGAGTGGGCAGATCCGCTCACCTGGGGAGGCAAAATGTGTCGCGGGTAAGTGCCCCGAGTGTCGCTACAACATGCCGATGCAGCCCGACTTGCCCCGCGATCTGCGCAAAGATTCGCTTACCCAACCTATCCAGCACCAGGCTTCCTACAATGGCGATCGGATCCTGGTCAATAAGTACATTTACGCGTTTTCTGAACCAGAGCGGTGGGATGTCGTGGTCTTCAAATATCCCGGCAATGGACAGATGAACTATATCAAGCGATTGGTTGGTTTACCTGGGGAAACGTTACGCGTCTATCACGGGGATTTATTTGCCGGTCCTGAAGATGCGATGCTCGACACCGAGTTTGCGATCGAGCGTAAGCCCCCGAAAAAGGTGCAGGCTATGCGACAATTTGTGCATAACACCAATGATGACCCCGCCGTTCTGTACGATCTCGGGTGGCCCTTGCGGTGGAGCGTCTGGCCGGCGGACGAAGTGCAATCGAGCGCGTGGAACATTGAATGTGAGGCCGATGGAGCGACGGTCAGGCAACGATTCATTGCCAACCCGACCAATACCAAGACAAGCTGGATTCGCTATCAGCACTTCATTCCCAGTTATGCTGCGTGGCAACGCGCTCTCGATTTACGACGGAACGGCGGGAAGTTTTCACCGACCAACGACCTAGAAGTGCGCCCACACCTGATCACCGATTTCAACAGTTACAACACGACGGTTCACTATTGGGAAGCGAAGCAGAATGACAGCCTGCAGATAAATCCCAGGCATTTCGATTATCATTGGGTTGGTGATCTGTTGATCGAAGTCGATGTAGACATCAAGGCGCCGCAGGGCGAGCTCATTCTCGATCTGGTTGAAGCGGGTCGACACTTCAGCTGTCGGATTAATCTTTCCAACGGCAACGTGACACTGGCTGTTGAGGGGCAAGCCGATTTTGCACCCCAGGCCAGCACCCGACTCAACAGGACTGGGAACCACAAGCTGCTCTTCGCGAATGTCGACGATCAATTGCTGCTCTGGATTGATCGGAAATTGATACAATTCGATGCCGGGTCGCAGTACGACGCGGATACCGTTTTCGGCAACCGCCGCGAAATACGGCCACAAGCCAGTGCCAACGATCCAGGGGATCTTGCACCCGCAGGTGTTGGTGTTGTTGATGCGGACCTCGAAATCACGCACCTCGAGTTGTCGCGCGATATTTACTACATCGCTTCTGATTACCGCTACAGTAATTCACTGGTGACCGATGCGTCTGAGATGAACCCATACAATCGCAGCCGGTACCTCCACGACCCCTCGACCTGGGATCTTTTTCTGAAACGCAGATCCGTCGATTTCCGGCTTGGCAAGGATCAGTTCTTCGTGATGGGGGACAATAGTTCTGAGAGCCTCGATGCCCGGCTCTGGCGAGGTGGCAATGCCCGCAACCCTGGCCACCCAGGGGGCTCCTATCTGGAACGGCGACTCCTGATCGGCAAGGCCTTGTGTGTTTATTGGCCCCATTCCTGGAACCGGATTCCGGGAACTCGCATCCCATTCCCGTTATTTCCGAACTTTGCAGACATGCGGCTGGTGCGTTGAACGCGACCGTTGCTCAGCTATCACTGTTGGTTGGCAAGAGAGCTGTTGGCCAGTTTCCCCCGAGAGATTACCATCCACGGCGTGATGCAACGGCTAAGTGAAGCTGCCGAGAGCCGCAACAGGTTGAATGCTGCAGATTGCGTGTTGCCAATTGCGTGTCATGAATGCGTATCATGGAGGAGAAAATGCCCCTGCTTGAAGTTTCCGGACTTGTCAAAACGTATGGTCGTCGTCGCGTCGTCGATGGTGTCGATTTCGAGGTTTATGCCGGGGAGATAGTTGGCCTCTTGGGCCCCAACGGTGCGGGGAAAACAACCTCATTTCGGATGACCTGTGGAATGGTCGATCCCGACGCTGGTCAAGTGCGACTCGCGGGCCACGATGTGACGGATTGGCCCATGTTTCGACGTTGTCGGGACGGAGGTATGGGGTACCTCGCACAGGAATCGAGCGTATTCCGTAAGCTCTCGGTACAAAATAATCTGCTCGGTGTCATGGAAATGCTGAATATCAAGCGACGTGAGCGATACCACCGGTGTGAAGAGCTAATGGAGCAGTTTGGCATCACAAAATTGCGGCGGAATCGGGCAATATCGCTCTCGGGTGGCGAACGCAGGCGACTCGAACTTGCGCGCTCGCTCGTTTCAAATCCTAAAATCATCTTGCTCGATGAACCCTTTACTGGCATCGACCCGGTCACGATCGATAATATCCAAGCCATTATCCGTGATTTGCGGGAACAGGGAATTGCGATTCTAATTACGGATCATCAGGTTCGGGAAACGCTCGAAATTACCGACCGCAGCTACGTGATGCGAAATGGTCAGGTGTTGTGTCAAGGCCAGCCGCGTGAGGTGCTTGAAAATCCTGAAGCCCGCCGCTATTATTTTGGCGAGGACATGGATTTGGGATTGGGCGGAGCCGCTTAGCCGCGAGATCTGGTCCAGCTGATATGGTTCCGTTTGAATGAATTGTGCCGAGCAAGTCGGTATCCGTTATAGCCTTGGTTGAGATTCTATCGTGCTGGTCTTTGCTGCCCAAAATTGGCCTGATCCTTTTGACTTCTTGATAACGGCTCTCTGGCTTGCCATCGTTGTTGGCGTGCCGTTCTCCGGTTACACGTTGATGGTCGTCGATTGCCGTACGTATCTGCGATCGCTGCGGCGGGCAATAGTACTGATTGGGGGACATTTTCCCGTATTGCCTGAGTGGGTTCGTAAAGACACACCCCATTGTTTGTTAGCGTTGAATCTCTCGTTCCCCTGCTCTGCTGACGATGTGCTGGCAGCTTATCGCGGAAAAGTGAAGTCGATTCATCCAGACACCGGTGGTGACCGCAAAGCATTTCTGGTCCTGCAGCGTCACTTCGAGCAAGCAATTGCTTTCGTGGAAGAATGAAGCTTCGCGCTGGTTGGGGGACAATTTCAAGGACCATCCACTACCCGGCCTGTCGAAGCTAGCATGAGTGCCCGCTGGCTGATCTTGCTTGCAGCCAAGGCTCACCGTAATATCCACGCGCGTCGCGCGTAAGGAGTGGGTCGAATCGTTGTGATTGCTGACGCGAAACCAATGCGGACCTGGTTCATCCCCTTTTGGAAAGGACACCGGCGATATGGGCAAACTAGAGGGAGTTTCTCTTGCAAATCTTGCTGAACTTGTGGGAGGGAATGTAACGGGTGACGATGAAGTACTCATCACCGGTGCAGCCCCGCTCGGAGATGTTCTGTCGGGCCAGATAACCTTTGTGGATGATCCCAAAAAGCTCCAACAACTTGTTGATACAAACGCCGTGGCCCTTGTCGTGCCGTCTGGCGTCACCTGTGAGAGGCTTCCCTCGCTTCAGGTCGAAGATGTCCATGTAGCTTTCACTCGGATCATGGAACATTTCCGCCCCGCCCGCCAGGAGCTGCCTGCCGAGATCAACCCGTTGGCTATCATCAGCCCAACCGCCAGATTGGGCGACCATGTCGATGTGCACCCAGGCGTCACCATTGGGAACGACGTATTGATCGGTGACAACTGCCGTGTGTTGTCGGGGGCCCAACTGTTGCCTGGTTGCCGTCTGGGCGAAGGTGTGACCATCGGTCCCGGTGTCGTGCTGTATGAGAACACCATTGTTGGTGCCCGGTCGATGATCTATGCCGGGACGGTCATAGGAGCTCCTGGATTCGGTTACCGGCAGGTCGATGGTCGACATGTTCTCACCGCCCAACTTGGTTATGTCGTAATTGGGGAGGACGTGGAGATTGGCGCGAATGTGACAGTCGATCGAGGTACATACGGCACGACCCGCATTGGTGATGGCACGAAGATCGACAACCTGGTACAGATTGCCCACAATTGTCAAATTGGCCGGCATAATCTGATTTGTTCCCAGGTCGGAATTGCTGGAAGCACGACCACCGGAGACTACGTTGTTGTGGGCGGGCAAGCCGGGATTCGCGATCACGTTCACGTGGGGGCTGGGGCAATTTTGAGCGCCATGGCTGGCATTTCGAACAACGTTCCTGCTGGTGCCGAGATGATGGGAATTCCCGCCACGACAGCGCGCGAGCAAAGGCAGAAACAAGCAGCTCTTGCCAAGCTGCCTGCCATGCGGAAAGAGTTCAAAATCATTTGCCGTAACCTCGCCCGGCCGGAGGATAGAGTGTCAAACGATGACGTGAAAAAGGTGGCATGACTCAGATTCACATCCAACAAGGTTCCGCAACCCCGATTGGGCTGGTTGCAGCGTGGGGACGGTTTCCCATCCTGGTAGCTGAAGTGCTTAAACGGAATGGCTATCGTGTTTGCTGCCTGGCTATCAAATACCACGCCGATCCGGTCCTGAGAGACATCTGCGACGACTTTCACTGGCTGGGAATGGCTCGCCTTGGTGAAGCAACGCGCTGGTTTCGAAAACATGGTGTGAAGCAGGCGACGATGGCTGGGAAATTCCACAAGGTGTTTCTGTATCGTCCCTGGTTGTGGCCGCGATTCATTCCCGACTGGACCACGGTCAAGGCCTTTTGGCCCCACTTCATTGCTCACAAAGGTGATCGCAAAGATGACACTTTGTTGGGCGTTTTGACGGATGCTTTTGCTCGAAAGGGCGTCATATTTCAGCCCGCTACCGACTTCGTTCCCAATTTGCTTGTGCCACCCGGAACTGTGGCCGGCAAGCCTCCCACGCGGGTGCAACAGACCGATATTGAATTCGGTTGGAACGTTGCCAAGGAGATGGGCCGGCTTGACATCGGGCAAAGCGTATGTGTCAAAGAGCGCGCGGTCTTGGCTGTCGAAGCGATCGAGGGTACCGACCTCTGTATCGAGCGTGCTGGTCAACTCTGCCCCCAGGGCGGTTTCGTCGTCGTCAAGGTGGCCAAACCGCAGCAAGATATGAGGTTCGACGTACCCACAGTGGGTGTAGGGACCTTGCGGACGATGGTTGCAGCAGGTGCGCGTGTGCTGGCCATTGAGGGCGGCCGGACCATTCTCCTTGACGACATCAAGTTCCGCGCGTTTGCACGCAAATATCGTCTTTCTATTCTGGCACTACCTGATCGAACCAATTCCAGTGCTGCGGCGTAAAACGCTCGAGGGAAGGTGCAGTCCTTGCATGACCCGGGCGAACGAAGATTTTCGATTTTACTCCAGGCGGGTAATTCCGTATCCACTCCATGGATCATGAAGACCAACCAGGCAATTGGTTACAGCTGCGGTCAGGCGTCACTAGCCAATTCGCTGCGCGATGCCACAGTCTGTTGCTTGTGATCGGACACTCCGCGGCCTGGGGCATGGCACTCTTCCTGGCGACCATGGTCTTTTTACGGATCTTCTGGTTCGACGGTGCTCTTTTTCTTATTTATTTCAATGCGTTTACATTATATGCGTATCTGCCTGCCTATGCCTGCTTGCTGTGGGCCTGGAAGTTTCGGCGTCCTGTGTTGGCGGCGGTCAGCCTGGTCCCTATTGTCTGCCAGGCTTGGCTCGTTCTTCCTGAATTGTTCACGCCAGGTGATGCTCTGCGGCAGACAACAGCAGCTGGTCAGGCTACCAAGAACCTGGAACCGGCAAGAGTCCGGATTTTTTATGCCAACGTCCTCGCAGTGAACAAGCAGATCGATCCCATACTGGAAGAAATTGCTGAGGCGGACCCCGACATCATCGTGCTCGTTGAATTTTCCTATCCGTGGCAGCGGGCTACTGGTCGGGCTGAATTCATGAAGAAGTATCCCTATTCATGCAAGAGCGGCGGCTATGGGGGAAACGTTAACGGCATCTTTTCTCGATTTCCGCTGGAGCATCGCGAATCAATCGATGCCCAGTTGCCCCGCGCAATCGCGGTCGATGTGGAGGTTGGCGGCGAGACCCTGCACTTGTTGGGGTTGCACGCGCCCCGCCCAGTTTTTTCATCGACGGAACCTTATTTCAGGTTCTGGCGCCGCTGCCAGGAAGTAATCTCGGAACTTCCTCGACCGCTTGTTGTTATTGGAGATTTTAATGCGACACAGTTCTCTGCAGCTTACGAACAGCTCACATCGGGTGATTTGCGGGGAGCGCATGTTGATCGCGGACGCGGCAGTGCTGTGACTTGGCCGAACAGAAGGTCTATGATTCCTCCCATTCGCATCGATCACGCTTTGCTCTCGGATCAGGTACAATGTCTTGCAATTGTTGAGGGCCGCGGTGACGGTTCCGATCACCGTCCCCTCATTGTAGATATCGATATTGATTCTAACATCTGACCAACAAACTGGCATTGTTTCCACAACTCGGCTGACCATCATGGCTTGTTTCAGCGATTCAATACCCATCCACGTGAACCTGCAAAAGCGACTTCCGCACGTTCAGCCAACGGAAGCAACCAAAACAAACAGAGATCACCCCAGGATGTTCCTGGCCGGTTGTTCTTGCTGGTTGCTGATTCTACTCGGGTTACCTGGTACCGCCGATCCTGCGCGGGGAGATCCCCCTGTGGTCAGCTCTGTTGACGGTTCCAGGCCAGATAAGGCCCTGGAATTGCCCGAACCGAAAATACACTACATGGGTCGAGAGATCGCCCAGACCATGCACTTCCTGGGTGCTCCGTGGCTTGTCCGTGAGTCGCGGAAACGCGAAGAGAATTGCAAAAAACTGCTCACGGCACTGCCGCTCAAGTTGGGTGATTCGGTTTGCGATATCGGTTGTGGTAACGGGTATCACACTTTGCGTTTGGCCGGGCGAGTGGGACCCGACGGTAGAGTGTACGCTAGCGATATTCAGCAAGAAATGCTCAACATGTTGGTGGAACGGTCCAAAGCGCGACAAGTCACCAACATTCTTCCCGTCTTGGGGACGCCTGTCGATCCCCGCTTGCCGAATGCCTCGCTCGATCTGATTCTAGCCGTGGATGTCTATCATGAATTTGCCTATCCGGAGGAGATGTTGGCCGCCCTGCGAAGCTCACTCAAGCCGACCGGACGGCTGGTCCTGGTCGAGTTTCGGAGTGAAGATCCAACCGTGCCGATCAAGCCTCTGCACAAGATGAGCCAGGCCCAAATCATGCGCGAGTTGCCGGCCAACGGGTTCAAACTGGTAGGGCAATTCCACGAGTTGCCATGGCAGCACGTTTTGAACTTCGCCCGCGATGATTCGCCCTTGCCCGAAGTGCAACTTCAAGCGTGGAAACCCTTCCCGCGCTAAACCGGGGTTGCCAGTGACGCCGCTCGAAAAAACGGTAGTCCCCACGGAGGAGGGATCGCTCGGATCCCACTTTTTTGTTTGTGTAACAATATTAATATATAGAGACAATAATTATATTTATTTTTGTCGCAACATGTTATAATACAATAAGTTACGATTTTTTTTGTGGTGTAACTGTGGCGGCTGGGGGTGCTTAGAATTCCGTGAATCACTGTAAACCGGTCAAGTTTACCCATGAACCCGATTTCCCCCATTCATATTCTTGTGTAATCCCCGAGTCAGATTACAATGAACATCATGTGAGTCATATGACGGGTGGCCAAACCGTAATCGAGGATGTTTCGGTTTGAGCTGGTTCCGTTTTCCAGCGAATGATTGGATCAGTCATCATCAACAATGAGAACTGATCCAATGACCTTAGCGACCAAGATTTCGCTCAAGGATCGTGTTGTCCGCGTAGGCATCGGCGGAAAAGGAGGCGTCGGCCTACTGCCAAAATGGTTCCCTAAAAAGGCATGACAAAGGAAATCGCTCCCTCCCTAGACACGTTGCTTCGTCAGCGTCCCGAAGAGGCAGACAGCTGGGTGTTGGGCAATAACCCGCAAGTCGGTCGTATTGCCCGTCACGTGGAACGTGCTGCGCACGTCCAATGTACCGTACTTTTAACCGGTGAAACGGGTACAGGTAAGGAAATTTGGGCTCGTTTGCTGCATAAGCTTAGCCCACGATGGAACAAGCCGCTCGTGCCGGTCAATTGTGCTGCGCTGACGGCAACCCTGGCCGAAAGCCAGTTGTTCGGTCACGAGAAGGGCGCATTCACCGGTGCCGCTGGTCGGAGTTTAGGTGTGTTCCGTGCCGCCCATGGTGGTGTGGTATTTCTGGACGAAGTCGGCGAAATGCCAATTGAATTGCAGCCCAAACTGCTTCGCGCGTTGCAGGAATCGGAAGTGACACCTGTTGGTTCTTCGCATCCCGAACAGGTCGACGTGATGGTGGTTGCCGCGACGAACCGCCAGTTGGACGTGGAGGTGGACAAAGGTAGCTTCCGCGAAGATCTTTACTATCGGCTCAACATGGTTGAACTGGAGATTCCCGCGCTCCGGAATCGGATCGATGACATCCCCTTGTTTATCGAGTTCTTTTCGCGCCGATTTGCAGCCAAGTACAGTCGCGATCTGTGGTGGCCCAGTGACGAGTTGCTGGGGCAGTTCTCCGCGTATCCCTGGCCCGGCAACATTCGCCAACTGGGGCACGTGATCGAGCAGGCCTATGTATTGGACTGTGAGCCAAAACTACCCAATAAAACAGTGGCACGCGCCGACTCGACCCTGCCTTACACCGATCTTGCCCAACTGAGGTCTGCCGCAGTCCGCCAGGCAATGCGTTCCACACAGGGTCACAAAGGTCGTGCCGCAAAACTGCTGGGCGTGCACGCCAATACGATGACCCGTTTGTTGGCCCAGATTCGTGAAGAGGACATGGGTAAAGAAGCGGATCAAGCCAAGCCTCCCCAATAGCCCACGTTGCTCAAGGGGTTTCTACGGGTGTTTTTCGTGCACACGGTGTATTCGCCCAGGCTTTCGGATTAAGCTCGTAGCAGCGTCCCGACCGGAAAACTTCTGCCACTAGCTCCAACATCCGTCTCGCACGCTGCAACGCACCGATTGTCAGGTCACAACCCCGGTTTCAACCGCCGAACGTGACCCGGTGAGTACCTGCCCATCGATGGCCTGCCACAGGTTGCTTGCATTGAACTGTGGATTGCCCCCGTGATGCCGATCCCAAGGGTCGAGGCGACTTTTCGCAATTCTCTTAGTTGGCATGGCGCTGCCGTTCTTGAACCGCTTTGCGGAGTTCCTCGCTGGTCCAGCCGCGATTTTCGGCCTCGCGCAGCATGTTTCGCTGTTGATCATGAGGAAGTCGGGCAACGACTGCGTGGGCTGACCAGGAAAGCGAAGCAGATCGGTTTTCCATCGGCACCCTTCGAGCCACGGAAGCGTAACGGCTGAGTTGCTCTGTGGATACCACCCCTTCGCACATTTGCGAAAACGACTCACCAAAATGGTCTTCGCCGTGGTTTAGCAGATCGCCAATCCACCATGGCCCGGCCCGCTGGCACCACAGGGCAAATTGCAGTGGGCCCTTCCATTGATCGAGTTGGGGTCGACCAGAAATTTGTACGCCAACCGACGTGAACTGAAACGGTCCGAGTGAGATTGTCGGAGGCATGTTAGACGCATAATCGAGGGACAATGAACTACCACCACTCTACAGATTCTAGGGTGGTGACGATGAATAATGGAAGTCGACTCAGGCTGACTTGGACTTGACCCGTACAAGAAGCCCTTCTTTTCCGTGGGTAGCCCTTTTCAGTCATCATCCGAACCCCCCAGTTCCCTATCTTTTGCCCGGTGCAACGCATACAAGTGCCCCCAACGACCTTGATCCGGTAATTGCCTTTTAGAGCTGTGCTACCAGCAATCCCAGGTCCGGTTTGTTGCGTCGCGCCATCTTCTCGTAACCGATCACGGGTGGCTCTCCCAACAACAACGTTGATTCGTCCGCCGTTGGTGGGGAAACAAAGAAATCAACGCCGATCGACGTCGAGACCACAGGACTTGTGCGATTCGATCGACATGTTCTTGTGAGTCACGCCCAAGCCGCCTTCCTGGGCCAGTGCGATCGCCATCTGCACTTCGGTCACGGTATCCATCGGGGAGCTTAACACCGACAGATTCACGGGAATTCACTACGTGAGGGAAGTCCTCATATCAACATCCGCAGGAATCATATCGCTGTGCCGCGGGCGAATGAGCACGTCGTCGTAGGTCAAGCCGGTGGTGGAAAACTTGGCGGGCATAGAACAATCCCCAGCTACGGCAGAATCGGCTTGTGAGACAGGGCCAACGCGGCTTGCCCGACCGCTTTGGGTAACCAGGACCTGGTGACAGCAGTACTTGAACCTGGTGAGTCGAGTCCTTGAGTGTGGTCCAGTTCTGAACGTCTCGCAAAGGTCGCAAAGGGCATACCAGAAGTCCTCCGAAAAGTGCGGCGCACTTTTTTTGTCAACCGCGACTTGCGCTATCCATCCAGTCGAGCTAACACGCCTTAGACAGGTTGATCTTGCCAGGTTGCCATCCCCTACAGTCTCGCAATTATTTGAAATCCGTGCGTCATTCAGAAGGCTGCTTTGCCAGGTGCCCCAACGACCTTGATCCGGTAACTGCCTTTTAGAGCTGTGCTACCAGCAATCCCAGGTCCAGTTTGTTGCGTCGCGTCATCTTCTCGTAACCGATCGCGTGTGGCTCCCCCAACAATAACGTTGACTCGTCCAGCGTTTGCGGGAAAACAAGGAAATCAAGGATGGTCGACGTCGAGCCCACATGACGTGATTGAATCAACGTTTTGTAGCTAGTTTCAATTGACAGCACCCGGCCATCAACCTGGTTGTTTGTTTCGCCCACGGTGAAACGAGGTTCCCAGTCCAAAGCTACGCCTGTAATCTCGTCACGTACTGGTACGTCCCTGGAGAAGGACTCCTTTGGAAAAGAACTGAGAAATGTTGCCGCTGCAACCTCGAAACGCTTGGCCATTTCAGATATTTGGAGAAGGTCTTGCAAGCGTTTTGCTTGTTGCATCTGATGATTTGGCTTGACCAGGTTTCCTCCAGACCCGCTGGAGTCCTGCTTCAGCCCATCGACCGGCTTGTGCTGAACAGGATCATTGGGTCCGAAAGGGACTACCAATTCGTCCTTGTACGCCGCCATTTCAAGGGCAAAGAAAAGCGACCCGGCTTGAATCGTTCCACTTGCCAACACGACTGTCGTTACAAACCCTACCGCAATGTTCAATCTGCGTTGCATTGAACTTCCCCCCTATTGGTGTATGAGCTGCTGTGATTGACTCGCCCACTGTTTTTCCGCCCTGCTGTTGATGCCAACCGACTAACGGTCATCCTGTCTGCAATCTTTGTGCCAATCATTCGGGTTTATTCCCGATAAGAATCACAAGTCCTGTTATAAATGTGGCTTACGAAAATTCTGGCTTGATCGATCTGGGAGCTGCGCCAGATTCTTGGTGGTGCCAATACTTTGGCCTCTAATGCCGTTGACCTTTCCAGCTTTAGTCAAGTTGGCTCCTGAAGGAGGGGACAGGAGAATATGCAACATACGTTTACCAAACACGTTATGAATCGAGCGTGATTACCCATCGGAGTCCAGGCCGAAAGTTAACACAAGAACATAAACCTATTTTTATGACACTCGTACATTTCCTTGGACCGTCACGTTCCTTGTGACGGTTCATTAAAACGGTGAATAAGTTCACAAGTTGTGTTTCAGTAATATGTTGCGCTACTAAATCCGGCCAGGACCTCACCATGGATGTGAATAGACGGACTTCGGGAGGTCTGACGTTGGGAGCGACTGAATTTCTGTAAATTCTGGCTGTAGAGCAACTTATAGAGAATTAAAAAATTCCTTGTCTGTTCGGCACGGCAGTCGCATTTAGTCCCCGGCGTTAGACATCGCTGGTGGACAGAGAGCCGATCAGGCCAGCCAGTGGGAGGTTTACCCGAAGGGTCGAGCCTCCACCCTTATCTCTCGTGTTACTGGAGGAATTGATTATGAGTAACAACCAACTTTACCAAGTTGCGGACCCTGAGTATGGCGGAGAAACGTTCCATCGAGAGGAACGTTTCGTATGCCGTAAGGAACGTCGGGCACCTGCAGGTCGTCGACGGAACAAAAGTCCGCAATCGTTTAACGGCATCCACCGGCGACGGAAACGGAAGATGAACTGGTAGATCGCGGGTCAGGTTTTGGGAGTCGCCGAGTTCGTACTGTAATTCTGCAGCCGTGCGGCGACAAGCAAAGCCGAACTTCCGTCCGTGTGCTAACCCGTGATGTGAACAGCAGGAGCCGGTATTTGCTAGAAGGAAAAGGCAGGTTGGCGTTTGCCAAGATGAGTTCCAGGGCGATGGTCTGCCGGGAAGTTGTGGGCAGATTTCGCGACGGAAGAGACAACTCAGGTCAGCAGTAGCCAGACACTGATGAAACAGTGGTGGATCAAACAACGATCTGCTGCAACGTGGTTAAAGAGGTAGAGGTTAGATGCTGATTGCATTGCTGTGTAGGCATTGGGCAGTCAACGGCATCGCAAACACAATCCGAATTTGTCCCGAAAGAGTGAGTTATCAATTATGAGTCAAAATGAAATGGCATTAACGGCCATAACGAACGTGTCTACGACACGCCATTTGGCGGCTACAAAAAAACCAGCACCTCCTTCGGTGTACCAATGCATGGTGGTTTCGCCAAGCAATCAGCGGGCGGCATTTTTTCAGAATGCCGCTGTTGCACAAGGGTGGGAAACGATCGTGGTCGCCGATGCGGAGACCGCGGCTCAACAGGCTGTGAAGAATCGTATCGGGCTCGTGGTTGTCGATCTTGAGAGTGTGCAGAGTTCCAACCAGGAACCCTATCGGCAGCTCGTGGAACAGATCGTTGACAACGCAGATAACGCAGATGGAATCCCCTTGTTGGTCGTTTGTGGACCAGAAGAGGATCCCGCGGGAGAGATTTGGTCACGCCAACTCGGTATTTGGATGTACCTGCCTGGTGTCGATGACCAAAGTGATGTCGCCATGTTATGTGGCGAAGCAAGAAATGTGGTCGAGAAACTTAAAGGCCAACCGGTTTTGAAAGAACAATAACCCTGGTCAACACCGAGTTGCTCCGGAAGCTGTGAACGATTAGCTGCAGAGTTCGTGGCGAGTTGGTCTCGGTTACAGGAACTGTGATAAACGATGCCCAAAGGCGTCCAACGAAGGGTAATTGAAAGAGATTTCGATTGGAATCTTCCATGGTTTGGGAGGTTGGGAGTGCGGGTTGGCGAACGCAACCTGCACAAAACGGATTTTCAGACAAAGGTTGTGTATTACATAACAGAGCAAACAACGAAAGGGGTTTCGATGAGAAATGCTAACAATCACGACGAACGGGATGGTGAACCAGTCTCGCGTCCAATGCAGCGAAGAATGGAGTATAGCATCAGGAAGAAACCACAAGTGCATCAAAGGTTCAAAGTGAAACGCTCTTCAAGCAACGAGACCGCGAAACGCGGAATACACCAGCGCCGCAACAAGCTGATGAGCTGGTAATAGACAGTCGTACAACGTGGCGACAGAGGGAGCTGTTGCCGGAAAATCCAGGTCAGGTTCGGGTGTCGTACAAACCGGTAACCGAGCCAAAAAAGCTTTCCCCACTCTGTTGAAGTGTACCCCGATGTGTGGTTGGCGCTCGCGGTACGCGCAGAGAAGTACAGATATCGAAAGGGTGTAAACACCATGGTTTCGAGTTTTCAAAGACTTTGGATTTCGAGTTTTCAAAGACTTTGTTGGCTGGTCATGACGGTACCACTGGTCCTGGGATCACCGCTCGTGGCGAATGCCGGTATGGTCAATACTCAACTGTTAGATACCGACACCACATTCGCTAACGCAATCTTTGAAAACGCGTTTACCGACAGTGTCACGGAAGGTTGCGGGTATGAATATGCAATGGATTCTAGTCTATTGACCGTTATGCAGTCCCGATTGGATTGCGTCTCGCCGCGCACTGAGAAAGAGAGCAACAACATCCTGCCTGGTGTCCACGCCGGCGGAAAGGTGTTGGGCGGTTTCTTGAGACACAACATCGGTCCGGTGCTGCTCGGAAACCGAGCAAGCAAGTCGATCTCCGACGATCTGATGGCACTGCGTGCGAAGAAAAGTTGTGATCATGGTTGTTCACTCAACCTTGGGTCCATGGACTTCACCCTTGATCTTGGACTGCCATTGATCTTCCCTCAGGCAGCCACGATCAATCCAGAGAATCCTCCGTTGAACCTCTCGTTCAACGAAAACCAACCAGTCAGTTTTCCATATCCGTCGACAGGCCGCTTCAGACTCGACTTGCGTGCAATATCGACTATCTGCCAGCAGCGTTGGGAATGGTCAACACACCAATCAGGCAGCGATTCGGCTGCCCGGTACCAACGCCTCGCTATTGCTCGGACATCTGCTGGAAACGTTCGTTTTAACCATGGCCTTGGGTGATCAAGCAGCTAACACACAACACAAATTGTCAACAGTTTCAGCCTTTGTTTTCCAACACACACATTTCTTAAGGGATTTTCATCATGACAACATTTTCCACCAAAAACACGATCGGCTTTATCATAGTTGCCTTTAGCCTGGTAATGGCTAACTCCTCCGGGACGGCAATGGCTGAAGACACGTTCAATTTGCAGGAGCTCATCGACACGATGGGTGCTTTCGAGGTTGAAGACAAGCGATTCTCCAATTTTCAGTACAGCTGGACTGGCGACATGCCGCCCGCAAGTAATGTTAATGTTGTGACTTTAATTGACGACGATGGAAACCCAGGTTTCAGAATGACGGGATATTTTTCAGACACCGCCCTTACCAATGATGGAACTTCGGGTGGGTCTGACGCCCTTTTGAGTTACGATGTTGACGTTACCGACCCGAATTTCCGCATCACGGGTGCTATTCTCGCTGGGAATCCGAATCTTCTCGGTTCAACGACGGGGTCGATTAACGTTTCAGAGACCTTTCTCCCACTCGGAGCTAGTGGAGAGTACACAGGTGAAATCTTCGACGATACCCTTGCTGGGATTCAGCTGATGGACACGGTCGACTTCGGCGGTGGTTACTCGCACATCTCGGTACAGAAAGACATTGGCGCAATTGTGTTTGAAGGCAGCGGTACGATGTCCTTTGTGGACCAAACGTTTTCCCAGTCTGCTGTGGACCCAATTATTCCCGAGCCCAACGCGACGGTGTTGTGGCTGTTGGGTGTAGCGATGTGTGGCATGATCCGACGGAACCACACCTCCTAGACTGCACCTCCTAGACTGCACCTCCTAGACTGCACCTCCTAGACTGCACCTCCTAGACTGCCATGCGAATTCAGCCTCTTTCCAAGGCTGGGGGTGATCAATACAGGATTGACCGAAATTGGCTGGATGGCGTCCCGCTTGCAACTGACCACGACCAACAAACATTACGTATTTAACTCACTGGATAAAATCGATCAACTCGGGGAAAGCGAGTTGCCTGGGCCAGTCGTGAAAAACTGGCTCAACACCCTCGGATGAAACTCCGAGTGAGTCTGACCTACTCACTCGGAGTTCATTCCAAGTTTCTTCCCGAAAACCCATTTTGTATTTTCTGTGAACACCCTTGAACCCGTTTTCGACTTTAGAATTATTCACCCACGGACTTCCACAGATATGAAAATTTTGCAACTTTTCTTGTTTGTTTTGGGACTGATTGTCGTCACACCTGGCTACGCCCAAACCGTTAGGTTCGAAACCTCGCTCGGCAACTTTGACGTCGAGTTAATTCCTGGTTATGCACCTTTAAATGTCGACAACATATTGAGTTATGTGACGACTGGCCGGTATGACAATACGGTGATCAATCGAGCCCAGGATGATTTCGTCGTCCAGATGGGAACTTTTTCTTCCGCAACGCCCGAACCCCCGGCAGATACCTCAGGATTTTTTCCAATTGCAGCGGATCCGCCCGTACAAGGCGAACCTGCACAGGAAACCGGACTCTCCAACACGGTCGGCACCGTGGCCCTGGCGTTGCCAGGTACGATGTTCGGAACAAACCAAGATGGCGGTACCAGTAGTTTCTTTGTGAACGGCAAAGACAACTCGTGGCTGGATGCGGACTTCACGGTATTTGGTACCGTACCGGATATGACCACAATCAACGCCATCTTTGCCGCCCCAGATTTTGCGGATGGCCCTTTACGATACGGATCCGGTCTGGCTTATAGTGATATGCCGCTAACACCCGCAGGGAATCTCGTCATGATCAACTCGGCCTACGTGGTGAGTCAGACCATTCCCGAACCATCCTGTGGGACTCTGGCGATTTTCGCACTAGCGTCGCTAGGGATGATGTGGCGGTCGTGGAGATCGTAAGCCAGGTGATGTTTGTGGCAGCCCCATGCTGAGTTGCCACGGCAAATCCCTGCTGGGCAAGAAGATGGTCCCCAAGGGGCCCAACATTCGGGAAGACAGGATTATTGTTGCTTCCTGCCGTCCGACTCTGCGGCAATTCTGACCTCGCGATGCTTTGCGCTGTCAGCCGACGAGCTGACGATTCGGGTGAGCGGGTCGCCCAACAGGTGATACATCGCCACGTGTTCACGGCGCTCCCCGACAAGATCGACCGGTGGAGGTGCCAGGCCTGTTGCCACCTGGTCGAGTGCCTTGCGGCAAGGGTCTTCTTCTGAAGCAGCGAGCATCCGCGTTTGGGCTGTCAGCAACCATTGCCCTAGCGTTTGACTGCGATCGACAAAACGGGCTCTCATAAGTTCACAACCAAGGACGGTATTGCCGTACGGCATCGATACCCGGGTGGCTGCCAACACGCCCACCGGCCCCCCAGGCTGAATGAGCAATTCCTCGGCGAAACAGTCGTGTCGGGCATCGAAGGCACCTAAATGGCAGGCGAGCAGGATAGCCAGCGGTGTACCTCTGCTGCCAGATTTGAGCGGTCTTCTCGCCAGCCCACCCGCCGTCAATATCGGAACGGCTCCAGCGCTGGTTGTGTAAGCAATCAACGCTTGCCGGTCTCCGTGTCCCAGGTAGATCCACGCTTCTGATTCCCGCTTGAACTGGTCGCGTATTTGAGTCGACATGACCTTGAGCGGAGTATTTTTGTCAGCCCGCAAAAGATGCACACGGTGAACCTTGGGAACGAATTGTACGGCCAGCTGGTGTGCTGCGGACTCGATCACGCGGTCGATCATCGAACCAAAGCCACCAACCCCAGCAAAAACATTGATCTCCTGTGGTGTCGTGTCCGGGGCGAGTGTGCTTTCATATCGAACCGTTTTCTCGATCACCCGTGTTAGCTCGGCAGCGCTGTCGACAGGAATTCTTCCCAAGGCAACGTCGGGCAATCCGTCATCGTCGGTATCGGCGTAACTGACGTCGGTTGCAATTTGAGGTTCGGATCCCCACCGCACGTTGACATGTGCCCTGATATAGTTCGTCGGAACTCCGCAGGAATGGATAGCTGAATCACGGTGAGGTACGTCTCCTATCAGCACGATGGTCTGAAGATGCCCCGATTGGGCGATAGTGCGAATAGTGCGCTGCAAATCATCTGCGTTTCCCGGAGGCTCGACCACTTGAATGGTGTGCCCTTGGGCCGAACGATACGAGTGCCACGCCTGCAAGGCTTGGCGGAACTGCTGGGGGCAGACTACCAGCGTATCGGGAACGACCGCGATCAGAAGAGAAATCAACGGTGTACAAAGTGCAAGGTGCATGTGGCTTAACAAGCAGGTATTTTTGGACTCTCAGAAAATGGCCGTTGGTGCTTGCCGTGGTTTCGGGAGCCGGTCTCGCCAGAGGGGGGGCCAAAAGGACGGGAATCGTAGCGGGCGACGACTCACGACGGCAAGACCCAAATGGGAGTCATTCCCGCGTGGCTACCACCGTTCAAGGCGTTCCATACGTTGCAGTTGCTAGGACCGTTGCGGTGAAGGCAGTTTTCACCTTGCAAAGAGCCCGGTCTGCTTGCGAATTGGGCGACGACTGCGATAGACTACTGTAGGCAGTGGCAGCCTCGAATTGGGGATGTGCTTGGTCATCATGCGGGAGTAACTCAGTGGTAGAGTGCTAGCTTCCCAAGCTGGACGTCGCGGGTTCGAATCCCGTCTCCCGCTCTTAATCTGAAGCTCACCGAGACAAGTGGCACTTGCTGCCGGAGGGCGGCGGTCCAGGCGACGATTTTTCAGGTCCAGAAGGTTCCCTTGCAAGAACTTCAGCGGGCCGCCGCATGGTTGGTTCGTAGTTTATCCCGTCTTCGCACACAGCGAGGCAGCCTTCTAATTGTCCTGAAAAATCGTGCTTGGCGTCGTAGAATTGCACCAGTAGACATGAGGTTATTCTCACGACACAGCCACCTCATGGGAATGGGCTCGAGCTTCCTGCCATGGGAGCGGAACAGGAACCAAAGTTCATGGATCTGGCCTCACCTTGTTGTTCATTTTTTGGGGTAGTCATGCGTTCTTCACGAAACTTCTTCCCGCAGATAGTCAGTTTGATGTTGATGTCGATTGTTGTCTCCGCAGGGTGCAAACAAGAGACCAAGAAAAACATTTTTGTTCCACCAGTTACGGTTGCGCATCCAGTCAAGCAGGACGTGACACTCTACGTAGACTTCACAGGTACCGTGCAGGCGATCGATTCGGTAGATGTGGAAGCGCACATTACCGGCTACCTGGAAAACATCGAATTTACAAGTGGTAGTGATGTCGAAAAAGGCGACGTGTTATTTATCATCGATCAGAGCTCTTTTAAAGCGCAGGTCGACCGAGCGAAAGCGAATGTGGCCCAGGCGAAAGCTCAACGAACTCTAGCACATGTTGAGTATCAGCGTGACCAGCAAATTCAGAAACAGGATGCTGGAGCCATTGCGCAGGTGACGCTCGATCGTGCGCTCGCCAACGTGGGAGTCCAGGATGCCAATGTCCTTGAAGCCCAGGCTGCCCTGGAAGAAGCCCAGGTGAATTTGGACTACTGTACGATTAAGTCGCCCATTTCCGGGCACATCAGTCGTAACTATGTGAGCGAAGGCAATTTGATTACCGGAGGAACTTCCCAGGCAACGCTGCTGACCACGATTGTTTCGGTGGATCCTATCTACGCCTATTGCAATGTGGATGAACGCAGCATCGAACGTTTTCAAAAAATGGTTCGGGAAGGACAAATACCGCCGCTTCCTTCCAAGGAAATCCCGGTGGAATTGGGTCTACCGATCGACGGCGACGAATATCCACACAAGGGCAAGATCGACTTCGTTGAAAACCAGTACACAACCGACACGGGGACGCTTCAGGTTCGGGGTGTTTTCGAAAATCCGCAACCCAAAGTTGGTTCTCGCGTTTTGGCGCCGGGCCAGTTTGCAAAACTTCGTGTTCCCCGTCCATCTAGTGATACCCTCTTGATCAGTGAAAATGCAGTCGGCCAGGATGTGGTTGGAACTTTTGTGGTGGTGGTTGATGACAAACAGATTGCCCAGTACCGGTATATTGAAACAGGCCCCGTGGTCGACGGGATGCAGGTGATTGTAAAAGGATTGACAACCGAGGACCTGGTCGTCGTCGACGGGATTCACAATGCGCGACCCGGAGCCAAGGTCAAGGTAACTGTGGAGCAACCAGGAAAGGGTGCTGCCTCGGACACAGCTCCCACAACGGAAGACCCTGCTTCCACTGCTTCGGAGTCGACACCCAAACCAGGAAAGTAGTTTCCCGCCGGTTCCCCTTTTTGGCACCGCCTTTTTTTCGCACTGCGTTCCAGCCAATCGTATGTTTTCACGATTTTTTATCGAACGACCGATTTTTGCGAACGTGATTGCCGTGATTACGGTGATTCTGGGAATCGCGACCATGTTGCGGTTACCGGTCCAGCAGTATCCCCCAATCACGCCACCGACGGTGCAGGTCACCACGACCTATCCGGGTGCCAATGCCAAGGTATTGGCCGAAACCGTTGCCCAGCCGATCGAACAACAGGTCAATGGTGTTGAAGGCATGCTTTACATGTCGTCGACCTGTTCAAGTAATGGGGTCTATACGCTAACGGTAACGTTCGATATTGGCACCGATCTCGATACGGCACAAATTCTCGTAGAGAATCGTGTCGCGATTGCTGAGCCACAGTTGCCCCAGGAGGTGAAGCAACAGGGGGTGGTCACCCAAAAACAATCGACGGAGATTGTCATGATCGTGGCCTTAACGTCGACCACCGATGCGATTAGTGACCTCGCATTGAGCAATTATGCAACCGTCAACATCCAGGAAGAATTGTCGCGTATTCCCGGGGTTGGCAGTATTACCGTCTTTGGTAGCGGTGACTACGCCATGCGGATTTGGCTGGATCCGCAGCAACTCAAGTCGCGCAACCTGACCGTTCAGGACGTTTTGCAGGCAGTACAGGGACAAAATGTACAGGTCGCAGCCGGACAACTCGGCGCCCCTCCCGCGCCAACGGACACCAATTTTCAATACACGCTCAATGTGCGTGGCCGGCTCGTCGATGTCCAGGAATTCGAAAATATCATTCTTAAAGTCGGCAAAAACGGCAGCCTTACTTATCTGAAGGATGTGGGACGCGTTTCCCTCGGCAGTCAGAATTATGATATCTACTGCGAAAAGAATGGCCGTCCTTGCGCTGGCGTTGCCATTTATCAATTGCCGGGTGCGAATGCCCTCCAATTAGCAGAGCGGATTCGTGAGGAAATGAAATCGCTCAGCCAGGCCTTTCCTACCGGTTTAGAGTACGACGTGCCTTTTGATACGACCGAATTTGTCAAGGCATCGATTGAGGAGGTTTACAAAACACTTTTCGAGGCCGGTATTCTGGTGCTGATCGTGATTCTTGTTTTTTTGCAGGATTGGCGCGCAGTACTCGTTCCGGCTACCACGGTACCGGTCACAATCATCGGGGCCTTTATCTTCTTTGGAGCATTTGGTTTTTCAATCAACATGCTGACTCTGTTTGGCTTGATTCTTGCGATCGGCATCGTGGTGGATGATGCGATTGTAATCGTCGAAAATTCTGCCCATCACATTGATCAGGGGCAGACCCCAAAAAACGCTACCATTCAGGCAATGGCCGAACTGTTTGGCCCGATCATTGGTGTCACATTGGTTCTGATGGCCGTTTTTCTGCCATCCACATTTCTGGGTGGAATTACGGGTCAACTCTACCGGCAGTTTGCCCTCACCATTGCAGCCACTGCGTTAATTAGCGCGATCAATGCGTTGACACTCAAGCCGGCTCAGTGCGCTGTCTATCTTCGATCAGCCAAAAAGAAGCCAGGATTGTTCGCCCGCGGCTTCAACTGGTGTTACGACCGTTGCGAGTCTTTGTACGTTGGTTTTGTGCGTGTGCTAGTCCGCTGGACACCGATTACCATGGTGGTTTTTGGAGTCCTGTTTTTTGCGACGGTCTGGTGGTTCAAATCGATCCCGACAGGTTTTCTACCCCTTGAGGACCAAGGGTATTTGATCGTGGGAGTAGAATTACCCGCCGCGGCATCACTGGAACGTACGCACAAAGTGACCGACGAGGTCCAACAAATTCTGGAAAAAACTCCGGGTGTAGAGAACACGGTGATCATTGGCGGTCACGCGCTGATCGACCAGACAAGCTCGTCGAACGCAGCCACCATTTATGTGGTTCTTGAGAACTGGTCGAAAAGGGACACGCCAGAACTCCAGATGGCGGCCATCTTCAAGAATTTGGCCAGCAAGTTCCAGGAGCTGCAAGCAGCGCACGTATTCGTGGTTCCTCCGCCGTCGATTCCCGGGTTGGGAATCAGTGGTGGGTCCAATCTGCAATTGCTTTCCGAGGTAGGTGGAAATCTTCAGCAGGAATTAGACGCATTGCAAAAGGCCGCTGAGGCAATTGTGGATGCAGGGAACCAGGAGCCAGAACTTAGCAATGTGCAAACAACCTTCCGAGCAGGCGTTCCACAAATGTTTGTTGAGGTCGATCGCGTGAAAGCAGCAACGCTGGGTATTCCACTCAACGATGTTTTTGGCACCATGCAGGGGTATCTCGGTTCTTTTTACGCAAATGATTTCAATAAATTCAATCAGACTTACCAGGTCCGGATTCAGGCAGATCATCAGTTTCGGCTCAAGCTGGCCGGGCTCAGAGCCTTGGAGGTCCGCAACAGCCAGGGTAATATGGTGCCACTGGGGACGTTGATCAATGTTCAGGAATCGTTCGGGCCACAAGTCGTTAGTCGCTACAACTTGTACCCATCGGCGATGGTCATGGGGATGGCAGAAAAAGGATATAGTTCCGGCCAGGCCATGCAAGTACTCGAACGCCTGGCTGACGAAAATCTGCCCTACGGCATGAGTTACCAGTGGACTGGCGTGTCGTATCAAGAAGCCCACATGGGAAACGAGGCGGTGATCGTCTTCGGCCTGGCGGTGCTACTGGTTTACCTTGTGTTGGCGGCTCAATATGAGAGTTGGACAAGCCCCATGGCGGTGATCCTGGTCGTACCGCTCGCCCTGCTGGGTTCGGCTGCAGCGATTGCGATTCTTCCGTTTGGAATCGACATCTACGCCCAAATCGGCTTGATCCTGGTCATCGCGCTCGCCAGCAAAAATGCAATCCTGATCGTGGAGTTTGCCCGCGACTTGCACGCCCAGGGGCGCCCGATTGCCGAGTCGGCCGTCGAGGCCGCCCGAATGCGATTCCGCCCCATTCTGATGACCTCCTTTGCCTTCATTTTGGGTGTGCTTCCGTTGGTGTTTTCGACAGGCGCAGGGGCGTCGAGCCGGATTTCTCTCGGGTCGACCGTCCTGGGTGGGATGATTACCTCCACCTTTTTGGCGGTCTTGTTTGTGCCGACCTTTTACGTCGTGATGCAACGCGGCAGTGAGTGGTGGTCAAAACGCAAGGATCGCAAACACTCAGAGCAGGGATAAGGCGTTGGTCTAAAGGCGGTCCGAGAGCGGCAGGTGCATCCGGTTCAAACTGCACATTTAACGCTCAATGTACCGACAATCAAGCGAATCCGCTGAAGCCCGGCGGATGACAAAGTAGCAAGGATGGTTGTAAGACCACACGTCAGGCAGTTTAACAAAAATAGTTACCAGCGTACGCAGGGACTTGGATTCAAACCGGTGCCACCGAGGTTCTGCGTTGGGCTATTTGTTGTAGTACCGCGTCACATCCATCGGTAAAGTTTTTACGGAACCGCAACAGGGGTGCGTAGCTGGCAAACTCTTCTGGTGCCAGTCCGTCATCGTCGTAGGCGCGGCGAAAATCGGGGATCTTGTCGCGCAATTCAGCGATTGCATCTTCGGCATCGGTGGCGTGGATCCGATCCTCAATGGGCGGGTTGGCTTCGATCAATTCTGCAAAAGTACTCCAATTGATCGTGATGTGGGCGTCGCCTCCGACCCATTCGGTAAAGTGGTGTGGCCCACGTGCTCCCCCTCCCAGCATGATGGTGGGGTAACCACGTTCTTTAACCACGCGGTATTGCTTGCGCATCACGTAGGTGCCGGCCATCTGCAGCAAATTGGCATCAACCTCAATCCCCTGTGCAGCAACCTGAGCTTGGATCTCTTCATCGTAGATTCCCGTGATGTGTGTCAGGTAGAAGGGGGGAGCCTTCCCGCATTTCTCCGACGCCGAAATATAGGCATCGCACATTGCGGTTGCTTGCGTAATTGAAAATATTTCAGTCGCGCACAGGGGGATATCCATTTCAACCAGCCGCGTCATCGCTTCGATGCCAGATTCAATAACGGGAATCTTGGCCATGTAGTTCGGCGCGACTTTAGCATGACGCAGCGTCGACTCAATGATCAAATCGGGATCTTCATCCCGCCGTGGGTCGTCCTGCATCGTCACCATTCCACACCGGCCTTCGCTCGATTCGTACAGAGGTAAAAATCCTTCCATGAATCGGCGACTCACAATCTGATAGATTTCATCAGCGGCCTGATTGTCGTCGGTTACCCGGTTGATGACGCCATCGATAACCGTTTGCGCGTACTCTGGTTCGGTCTTGAGCAGCTTGGATCCGTACGCCGGGTTGGTTGTTCCATTGACGGCTCCAGCTTCGATTGCCATCTTCAAGTCGGAGGAACTCGGGTTGTTGACCCACACTTGCGTGCCGGTGGCCGCAGCTACTTGACGAAAGTAATCGGGATTCATGGCAGATAAACCTTTTTGGGGGATGCGTGCTGAGAGTTGTGTATTGTCACCCGGGGTTAGCGGATAATTCCCCAACCAGCCATATTATACACGTGTTGGGTTGCAATGAAACCGCCCTGCTGCGGCGGGTGGTTAAGGGGCCACGGGTCTATCATAGGTGTTGGGAATTTCTCTGGGCAAAGAAGCAGGCAGGCTTTATTCTCTTGGTGTTACATCAGGCCATATTTTTTGGGGACCCCGACCTCAATCAGGCCAATCGACAAACAAGAATCGAGTTGAACGAGCATGGCAAGCTACCAATCTCTAGGGAAGAGTTAACCACGCTGTACTTATCCACTGATGGGAAGATACTACAATGACAATGCACACCATCGATTGGGCGATTGTCTTCGCTTGTGTTGCTGCGCTCACCTGGTTCAGCATCTACACAGCCAGGTACATGAAGGGCGTTGCCGACTTTCTTGCCGGTAACCGAACCGCCGGGCGTTACGTGTTAACCATGGCGGCAAGCGCCACCGGTTTGGGGGCGATTTCAGCTGTCTCCTACTTCGAACAATATTATGCAGCCGGTTTTCCGACGATTTGGTGGATGTGGCTGACGGTACCGGCCGGGTTGGTCATTACGTTGACCGGTTGGGTTTACTACCGGTTTCGAGAAACTCGTTGCCTGACATTGGCCCAATTCTTCGAAGTGCGGTACAGCCGTCGCTTTCGCATCTTCGCGGGTATGATCGTCTGGTTGAGCGGGCTACTGAATTTCGGCATCTTTCCCTATGTGGCGGCGAACTTCTTTGTCTACTTCTGTGGTTTGCCCGACAGTTTGCCGGTCATGGGCCTCCAGTTGCCGACCTACTGGCCGATCATGGTTGCAACCACCGGAATGGCATTGCTCTACACCACGCTTGGTGGCCAGATTACGGTGATGCTGACCGACTGTATCCAAGGGTTTTTTTGCGGGGTGATACTGCTTACGCTTTCGGTGTTTTTGCTAAGCCAGTATCCATGGAAAGACGTTATCGAGTCGATGCAGGCAGCCCCCACGGAATCGACCAGGGAGGAACTCACTCGCGAAGCAGATCTGAAAAAGCTGGCGTTCGACGAAGCCATTCGCCAGGGGATGGCCGATGTTGCCCAGGAACGCCGACTCGAATACGAGAGCCTCCTTGCCAAGATCGAAGATCCAGATCAACTTCGCGACGAGGCGTCTGGAAAATCGATGTTGAATCCCTTCGATACCGGACGGATCAAGCACTTCGGCCTGACTTTCTTTCTGATCATGGTTTTCAACCAGTTCTATGGAGCGCTTTCCTGGCAAGGAAGCCAGGCCTACCAGAGTTCCGGGTTCAGTCCGCACGAACAAAAGATGGGCCAGATTATTTTTCCCTGGGTTTACGCCATCCGACTGGTGGGCTTGATGCTGTTGACCGTGACCGCGATGACGTTCTTGAATCATCCTAACTATGTGGCTCAAGCGGCCGAAGCGAATGAAGTGTTGGCAGAAATGCGTGAGAGTGGTGTTCCTCAACTGGCCATACAACAACGTGTGCCGGTAGCGCTCTCGTATATGTTGCCCACCGGGTTGCGTGGTCTCTTCTGTGTATCGATGGTCTTTCTCCTGATCACCACCCAGGATACTTACATGCATTCCTGGGGAAGTATTTTTGTGCAAGATATCCTGTTACCGTTACTTCAAAAACGGCTTTCCCCGGAACAACATGTCCGCTGGTTGCGGCGATCTATTTTTGGAGTGGCAGTCTTTGCTATTCTGTTTGCCAGCTTTTACGAACCAAGCGAGTTTATTCAGATGTACTTTGCGATCACCGGCGCCGTATTCAGCGGATTGGGATGCGCGATCATTGGTGGGTTGTATTGGAAGTACGGAGGAGCAATGGCCTCCTACGTCGCAGTTTCGATCGGGGCGATATTGTCGATTACCCGCATCGTGTTACAGCAGTTTACAGAACAGATTGCAGCAATTCCCAACAAAGGAAAACTGTTGAGCGTGGTTGATTACTTCAACACGCAGGTGACGAGCCAGATTATCTGGTTTGGAATTATGATAATTTGCATTGTCGTTTACATCCTCTTATCGCTCATCTTCTTGCGAGAGCCTTTCAACCTGGATAAAATGTTGCACCGAGGTAAATATGATGATAAAGGCGACCACCAAAAAGTGACCAATGCGTGGAGAACTGTGTGGCTGAAAGTAATTGGTATTACCGAAGAATTTTCCCGGTTTGATCAACTCATGGCACTCGCGCTGGTGCTTTGGAACACGATTTGGATCTCGGTCTTTGTCGTGGTCACCGTCACGCATTATTTAGTCACCCCAATCGAAAACGCGTGGTGGAGTAAGTTCTGGCATGTCTGGATCTATGTTCAGATCGGGGTGGGTATTCCCGCCATGGTATGGTTCATCATAGGCGGAGTGCGAGATATCCGGACCGTCTTCCAGAGACTCACTATGATCGAGCGCGATGCAACCGACGACGGCACCGTTTTTAAAGACTAAGCAGCGCCATGCCAACGGGGACCATTTTGGTCCTCGGGGGCATGGTGCTTTTTTCAGCCACGGTTGAAATTCCAAAAAACTGTCGAATTTACCGTTACCGCTTGGAGTCGAGTTATGTCCTCATAGTTAGAGGGCTTGACCTCAGGTCTGGTGTCGGCAGAAACCGGTCCAGAGTTAAGCCACCAAGCTCTCTGATTTTTGCAGAGAAACGCCATTTTTCGATCAGGCTGAACCGCCCGAAATCCTTGCAGGCCGCAGATCTCGGCAAGGACTACGGGAAAACCGGGGTGCGAAAAAACAGCATTCCACTCGAAAGGTCACATCATGAACAGGTTCCTTTTTAGTTTGACCCTGGCCGTTTTAACCCCGTTGGTCGGATTTGCAGCCCCCTTTAATTCCAGTCACATACCAGCGGATGCCAAGTGGGTTGCCCATGTCGATTTGGAAGCGATCCGCGCGTCGGTTATCGGAAAAGCGATGCGTGAGCATTGGCTTGCCAAGGAAAAGGTGCAAGCCCACCTTGACAAGGTGCGCGAAGAAATCGGGATGGATCCCAGCGAAGACATTCTCTCCGCAACGCTCTATGGCACGAAGTATGAAAAGCATCATGGCGTGTTGATGATCACCGTGCAGAATGCCGACGGCCAGAAGTTGTTAGCCCGGCTCAACGAAAAGGAACCTGATAACCGGATGGTTGAATTTGAAGACGCCAGGCTCTATCTTTGGACGAAAGGGGGGAAACAGAAGCATACCGTGTGTGGAACGCTCTACGACAATCGGCTGATGATTTTTTCGCGAGACGTGCTTCAGGTTACAGAAGTCCTCGATGTTCTCAATGGCAAGAATCCGGCACTGAGTAGCGATTCGCCGCTGGCGGCATCAACCCCCGCAGGTACGACTCTCCTGATGCGTGGAATCGATCTTGCTGATGCCAGGTCAGTACTCAAGTGCCCGGTGCTCAAGGAAAGCAACTGGTTTGAACTTGAGACCGGGGCAAATGCAGGAAAGTCATTTATGAATATGACGATTGACACCAATAGCGACGAGGTTGCCAGCAATGCGAAAGGAGTCATTGATGGTTTTCGGGCGTTGATCAGCTTGAAACGCGGGAAAGAAAACCTGAAACAGCTCCTCTCGAACCTTGAAGTTTCGACTGAAGGTGAAACAATTTCTGCTACATGGTCAGCCGACGAAACAACAGTGCTTGAAAGCATCAAAGTTATGGTTGCAAAGCACAAGAAGCACAAAGGAGGCTGGCACAAAGAGGGTTGGCACAAAAAGTGGCGCGAGAAGCACTGAGGCAATTTGATCCCTGCGACGAAGTACTAGCCGTCCAGGCCCAGCATGGCAGTACCGACAGCTTTGCCGAGATTGTCGTCCGTTGGCAAGTGCCGGTGGTTCGATATCTGAGGCACCGTACTGCCTCACTGGAGGATGCGAAAGATCTGGCCCAGGATATTTTTGTGCGTGCCTACGAAAACCTGCATCGTTACCAGGTTCAGAAAGGGAAGTTTAGGGCATGGTTGTTCACCATCGTACGTCGGTTGAGCATCAATCACCATCGCCGCCGTAAACAATCACGGCAACCACTGGTTGTGGCTGCCGACTTGAGATATGAACCGTCCCACCGGATGGCTATGCGGAAAAATCGGCAACAGTTGTGGGACGTGGCAGCGGCTACCTTGACCGAATCACAGTGGTCAGGTCTGCGGCTTTACTATGTCGAACAGCTTTCGGTCGAAGAAGTCAGGCATGTTCTGGGGTCTTCCCGAGGAGCAATCAAGGCTCTCTTGCACCGAGCCAGGCGCAAGCTGGCTGGGGTCCTTTTCCAAACCACTTATGGTGATGACGAACAAAGTTTTGGACTCAGGGAAAATGCGGTTGGGCTGGTCCATGGCAACAGTGAGACAAGTTATGATGAGTGAATATGAACCACCTGGCTTGGATTGTTTCGGTCAGCAATTGAATCGCGCAGCCCGGGCCAAAGAGGTTGAATTCTCCGGAGCACTGCACCGACGAATCTTGCGGGCAACGATTGGTCAACGTCTGGTCTGTCTGGCGGGTAAGTCCAGGCAGTGCTTCGCGCCGACGTTCTCGCCATTATCAACCTGTTGCGTTGCGACAACTGCTCTTTTGATTGTATGTGTGGTGATAGTTGTTACCCCGTCACCGCTGGCTTTGCCGCCAGCGGAGCAAGCCCCATCCCAAACCTCCATATCTTTTACCGATGTTGCGGCAACCTTAGCCGAGGCGACTGACGAAGTGGAATCTATTGCCAGCTTGGCCTCGGAGGAACTGGTCGATTCGTTGGTCCTGCAACACATCGATTTCCTCGAGCGACATGCCAAAGACATCGCAAGTGTCTGGCTCGATCCTTTACCGAGTAGTGTGAGTCCCGAACTGCACGAGCCACCCGAAGACGTCAACAAGGATTCTTAGTCTGTCCCGCTGCCTTTGAATGTGCGGGACTGATTGATTTCCCAGTTGCGCCAAAACGCGCCTACCGGGTCCAATAGTCCAATACCAGGACTTTGTCGACGTGCGGTTTAACGAGTTCCACGAACTTGAGG
>Ga0310121_10000039_pt1 | contig 117244 bp, 102 predicted proteins | sample CB27_Tmax_986_MG_FD_203504 | JGI IMG/M metagenome (GOLD analysis project Ga0310121, IMG submission 203504) | Marine microbial communities from Western Arctic Ocean, Canada - CB27_Tmax_986 | ecosystem: Environmental > Aquatic > Marine > Oceanic | place: Canada: Western Arctic Ocean | collected... | reverse complement strand
CCAGGAGCGCCGCCTCCAGCGGCTCACCAGCCGTTTCGACCGTGCACTCGGCTGCTACTCCTCAAATGATCGGTGCAAGTACACGCCTGAACTCAATCCCGCATGCCCGATGAATAATGCGGGCCAGGAGATCGTCTGGCCCAGCCTGGCCTCCCGGCCGGGCTGGGCAGTCTTCCTCGGGGCCCGAGAGCCCGGCACGCTCTTTCGATGCCGAACCGTGGTGCTCCTGCCACGCCTGCGCTATTCTCCCCAAAGGAGGAACCCACAATGCCACGCCGCCGGGATGTTCTCGTGCTGGTCGCCTCGTGCGCTCTCGCGCCCACGGCGCTCGCCCAGCAGCTTCGCTTGCCGAAGGTCGAGGTCCACGCGGCCGAGGACGTGGATTTCTCCGCGATCAAGACGTACGGGTGGAAGGATCCTGTCTCGAAGGCGCAGAAGAAGGAGACCCACACGAGCATCGTCTGGTACACCGAGAGGGGTCTCGAGCAGAAGGGCCTGACCAGGATCCCGGAGGGGTCCGACGCCGAGACCGAGGGCTGGTCCAACCTCGAACTTGTCGTTCTTGATCAAGGCAAAGCGATAGACACCAGAGAGAAAGTCCGAGTCGTTCGTACCCTGCACCTCTGCTCCGACCCGGAAGACCTCGTCCCCCCAATTGATCTCCTCGTCCAGAATCGCAGGCTCACCGTTGCGCTTGACGCGCGTCCAGTTCAGGCTCATCTGGTGACGGCGCGCGGGTCGCCAGAAGGCCTCGATGTAGCCCTGCGTCGTCGCGCCGGGGACGTTCAGGTCCTGCTTCGAAGTTGACCTGGTCCCCGGGCTCGCCACCGCCGCTCAACCGCAGTGTGGTCTCGGCGGACACGCGGAACCCCCCGATCTCGACCCAGAAGGTCTGAGGAACGTCGGTCTCCGCCCACCGGGCCTGCGCCGACACGGCGGGCAGGAGCAGGGTGAGGGCGAGCAAGGGTAGCGTCGCGACACGGCGCATGAGGGATCTCTCCAATAGATCTAGGTGTGCCGGGGATCGTAACTCTGCCCAGTCTACTGCAGGAAACGGTTTCGGAAGCGTGGCCCTCCCCACGTGGTCCTCACCTGAGAGTCAGGACCAGGGTCGGGTCGAGCGGGTAGCGCCCGAAATCCTCGCCGTAGACGGCGAGGCCTCCGGGAACGGCCTCGTCCACCTCCAGCTGGATGACGACCTCGCCGGCCGCGGCGGCGTGGGCGAGGAGGCTCGCGGGCACCGTCACCGAGACGAGCTCACCATACGAGCCGGCTTCGCGGAGCCTTCCATCCCTTGTCTGCGCGTGCCAGGACAGCAGCCCTCGGTGATCCGCCGGGTCGTCCGACAGATCGAACACCCCGAGAGAGACGCCCCCCACACGAACGCGTACGGCACTCGGGTGTGTGCTCGTGTCGGTCATGGGGTAGGCGTTCGGGTTGAGGCCGGGGTCGTGGGCGCCCTTTCCGCGCATGTAGTCCCCCTGGGCCTTTTCCTTGTCGGGGCGGTCTTTGCCAAAGAGCTGCTTGGCTCCCAGCTCCGCGAGGAACGTCGCGCCGGTCACCTCTGCCGGATTCAGATCAGCGGGCCAGGGGATGCGATACTCGAAGTGGCCAGAGCCGGCGCCATTGATCTTCCGGCCGTCCATCGCGTCCCACTGCCGGAGCGTCCAGCTCCCGGCCGAGAGCTCGGCCGGCGCGATCCGCAGCGCGCGGCGCTTTTCTCCGTCTTCCCCGACCAGCACCTCGTCGCGCGCCGACGGCGTCTCCCCCACCACGAAGGCCGCGAAGTTCCGATGCAGCGCCCGACCGGCGGGGTCCTCGAGGACGACACGCAGCACCGCCACCGCGCGGCGGTCGGGCATGGGCACCACAACTGGCTCGAGCTCGCGGGAGGTCCAGGGTGCGAACGGGATGGCTCGAGCGTCGGTCCACCATCTCCGGAAGCGACCGAGATCGTCGTGGCCCACGAGCTCCATCCGCAGGGTGAGCTCGGGGCCCGGCGAGGCGTCGGTGAGGAACGACGCCCAGAGCGGGACGGGCACCCGCTCGCCGGGACTGGCGGCAGTGGTGGGATAGGAGCCGACCGCGACGTAGAACGGTGCGTGAAGGTCGCGGAGCGTCATCCCGGGAACCAGGGCGCCGAGGCCGGTCTCCTTGGGCGATCGGTCGGCGCGCACGTAGCCGTTCCACTCGTTGATCACGTCGTGGTGCTCGGTGTAGAGCCAGCCCGCCACCTTCGGGTGACGCCGGAACTCGTTGATCATCGCGTGGTAGTCGAAGCTCCAGTCGACGTCGCCAGTGGAGCCCTCGTACCCCCACACGTTGCCGCATTCGCTGTTGAGCATGGGCTCTTCGCCCTGCGACCGCCCATCCTGATAGTTCCACCCCGAGCCTGGGAACGTCTGCTCCTCCGCTTCGTCGAGGACCTCACGCCAGCGCCACCCGGGGAGATAGCTGTGCCAGGTGTTGAGGTCCGTCTCGACGTGGCCGACGCCGCAGCACACAGAGTTGTCCTCCACCAGGCGGGTCGGGTCCAGCTCCCTGGCCATGTGGACCCGGGACTCGACCCAGGACTGTGTCTGCGGAAGATAGTCCCGCTCGGCGCCATCCTTCGTGTAGAGCCCCCAGGTCTCGTTGAAGAGCACCCAGGAGAAGATCGACGGGTGATTGAAGTCGCGGCGCACCATACCCCGAAACGCGGTCTCCCACTCCGCCTTCATCGCGGCGTCGGGCTCGCCCCAGCTGTTGGGGACGTCGGCCATGACCAGCACACCGAGGCGGTCCGCCCAGTAGAGCTTTCGGGGCAGCTCGATCTTGACGTGGGTGCGGATGGCGTTCAGCCCGAGGCGCCGGGCGAGGAGAACCTCCTCCTTCATGGCAGCGTCGCTCGGCCAGGTCGTGAAGCCCTGCGGATGCCACCCCTGGTCGAGCGTCATCTGGAGGTAGACCGGCTTTCCGTTGAGCGCCACGTAGGGGTGCCCGAGCCCCGGAAGTCGGACGGTCCCGATCTCGCGCATTCCGAAGTACGTCTTCACCCGGTCCTCGCCCTCCGGCGTGCGGAGGAGAATGGTGGCGGCGTAGAGGTGAGGGTCCTCCAGCGACCACACGCGCGGGCTCTTCACGGGAACGGCGAAGCGCACCTCGCGAGCCCCGTTCGGGACGAGCGGCCCCTCGTGGAACGAGGCCGCGGCGCCCGCACCCAGCTCCAGCCCCACCGAAGTTCCCTCGGCCGCGGGCTCCGCGAGGCGTGCCCGCACCTCGACCTGCTCCTTCGCCAGATCGGGCCGAAGCTCGAAGGACTCGACGAAGGCGACGGGGCGGGCCTCGAGATACACCGTCTGCCAGAGACCACGAGCCGGGCCGTAGCCCTGTTTCCCCTCCAGCTTGAACGAGTGGGGCGTGTCGTCCACGCGAAGAACGAGGCGGTACTCGCCACCGGCGTTGGCATGGTCCGTCAGCTCGAACTCGAACGGGGTGTAGCCCCCCTGGTGAACCCCGAGCGGCTGGCCGTCCAGCCAGGCTCGCGTCCGCCAGTCGGATGCGCCCACGCAGAGGAAGAGACGCTGTCCCTTCCAGCCCTTGGGGATCGTCACCCTGCGGCCGTACCAGGCCACGTCCGCCTCGTCGGCCACGCCCGACAAGGGCGAGCCCCAGGGGAACGGGACCAGGATGGTCGACGAAAAGGCACTGGGCTCCAGATCGAACCAGCGCTCGTCGATTCCCACCCCCCGTGAGTCAAAGCGAAAGTTCCAGGGACCGTTCAGGTTGACCCAGTCCGCACGCTCGAAGTCGGGCCTCGGGTGCTCGGGTAAGGGGATGTCGTCCTCACCAACGAGCGCACTTGGGAGCAGGACGAGGACGACGAGGGCGAGCACGCGTTGCATGAGGTCACCTCCAAGGCACGTGCACGCTATTCTGCGCGCCCGGCCGGCGTCAAGGCTCGGGCGGCGGGGGTCCTGGCGGGACCAGGAGAGCTCAGACGGGGCGGTGGTCGCTCGCTCCCCGGTTGTCCTTCACCACTCCAAAGGCCGCGGTGCCGGTGACGGCCACCAGCCCCTTCACGAAGATGTGGTCGTAGCTCAGCCCAAAGATGAGGAACCGTGTGGTGGTGCCGACATCTCTGGTGACCCACTCGTAGCCCCCCTCGACGAACTTCTTGCCGAGGCCGTGGGAGTTGAAGTCACCGGCAATCACCACCGGATCGGCCGAGTCCGCGGCATCGGCGAGCATCACCTTCACCTACTCCCGACGCGCATAGCCCGTTACACTCAGGGGTGACGGGAGATGGACCGACTACACGCGAATCCGCTCGGTGCCGCGCAGCACGGTGGCCCGCACGGCCGAACGCCGTACGCCGGACCCGAACGCCGCTATGGGGAGGACGACCTTGCCCGGCTCGACGAGGGGCCAGGGCGACAGGATCGCGCAGCCGAAGTCGCGGTCCGTCTTCGGGTGAACGGCGCTCGGGACGTAGACCGAGTTCATTCCGAGCTCGCGGGCGATCCGCTCGACCGAGGGGGCGTCCATCTCCTGCAGCAAAAGGACATCGATCTCACGAAGTACGGGGCTCTGCCGAAGGACCTCGAGGGCTTCATCGATCTTCACGGCGTAGGCGATGTTGAACGTGACCACGCGCAGCGGCGCGCCCCTTTGCGGCGGCACCGGGTCCGGGCGGGCGAAGCGTCGCTCGTGGGACGGCCCGGTGGGATCGAGGTAGTTGAGAGTGTGGCAGGAGATCCCGGCCGCAATCGCGAGGGCGACGGCCAGCCCCCGGAGGCGACCGGACGACATGCGGCTAGCCGCCGCCGACCTTGCGCGGCGTCGTCATGCGCTGGAAGGCGTGGGTGTTGGTGGCCGACTTCTTCCACGGCTGGAGCGTCTGCGGCTTGGTCGGTCTCGGCGGAGCGGTCTTGTCCGAGGCCGGACCTGACGCCCTTTTCTTGTCTGCCCCCTTGCCGGCCTTCTCGGCGGGCTTGGCGGCCTTCTCCGCAGCCTTGGCCTCTTTCTCCGCGGCCTTGGCACGGGCCTGCCGAGCCTTCGTCTCGTCCTTGTTGAGACAGCACTGCTTGTACTTGCGGCCCGAGCCGCAGGGGCAAGGCTCGTTCCGTCCGACAATTGGTGTTGCGCGGTCCACGTAGAGGCCTCCTGGGACTCACTGTACCCTCGGCGGTGCCACGCAGCAACGGCCCCGGGAAACGACGCAGTCTCGAGCGCCGGCGAAGGCCGGGGCTCGCTGGCGGCCCAGTGGGCACGCAAGAAGAGCGCGTCGCGTGGGAGTTGCGCGCCCACGGAACGATCTGCGCGCCCAATCGAAGAGCGCCGGGATCAGGAGAGTGCCTGGGCTGTACCTGGCAGCTCGTATCCACTGTATAGCTTGTGACATCATGAATGTCCGCGGTGAAGGATTTGCCGAAAAAATCGGCCTCACAGGAGCGTCGAACGCGGCCCAGGGCGAGGCGCCACACTCGACGCGTTCGGGGGACCTCCAGCGCCTCGAGCGGGCGGTCGCGACGCGCGAACGCGAGTTGGCGATCCTCGGCGACGTAGCCACCCGAGTGCATATGGACAAGAGGACGTGCAGGCCATCCTCGACCAGACGTTGACCAGCCTGGTCGAGACCAGCGAGCCCGACGGCGGGACCACCATCACGGTGTCCCTGCCCGGCGAGGGGCGGTCACCGGAGGCCGCGGGAGAGGAGCCATGAGCGTCAAGGGGCGGGTGGTGGTCATCGACGACGAGGTCAACGCCGCGGCGGCGCTGGAGACGCTGCTGAAGGAGGACGGCTACGAGGTGGCACGGGCCCACGATGCGCAAACCGGGCTTCAGCTCCTCGAGCGGATCGAGCCCGACATCGTCCTCGCCGATCTGCGCATGCCGGAGATGGACGGTCTCGAGCTGCTGGCCAGGATCAAGGAGATCCGGCCCGAGACCATGGTCATCCTGATGACCGCCTATGGCACGGTGAAGACGGCGGTCAAGGCCATGAAGCTCGGGGCTGCGGACTACCTCTCCAAGCCCATCGACGTCGAAGAGCTCGAGGTGGTTCTCCAGAAGACCCTCGAGCGAAAGGGGCTCCTCGAGGAGGCGCGCACGCTGCGCCAGCGCCTCGAGCACAAGTACCGCTTCGAGAACCTGGTCGGGGAGAGCCCCGAGATGCTCTCGGTCTTCAAGACGGTCCGTCAGGTGGCCCCTTCTTCTGCGACCGTTCTGATCGTCGGCGAGAGCGGTACCGGCAAGGAGCTGTTCGCCCAGGCGCTTCACCAGAACAGCCCGAGGCGCCGAAAGGCCTTCATCAAGGTGGCCTGCTCGGCCCTGCCCGAGACGCTGCTCGAAAGCGAGCTGTTCGGCCACGAGAAGGGCTCCTTCACCGGAGCGATGTACACACGCGCCGGACGCTTCGAGGCCGCCGACGGCGGAACGCTCTTCCTCGACGAGATCGGCGACATCACGCCCACGGTGCAGATCAAGCTCCTGCGATTCCTCGAGGAGCGGGAGTTCGAGCGGATGGGGGGCAACCGGACCTTCAAGGTCGACGTGAGGATCGTGGCCGCTACCCACCGCGACCTCAAGAAGAAGCTGGAGAAAGGGACCTTTCGAGAGGACCTGTACTACCGCCTCAACGTCATCGAGATCGAGATCCCGCCCTTGCGCCAGCGGCCCGGCGACATCCCGCTTCTCGTCCACCACTTCCTGCGCAAGTTCGCGGCGGCGAACTCCAGGGAGATCACCGGTTTCACCGACGAGGTCCTCGCGCTCCTTCTCGCCCATTCATGGCGTGGCAACGTGCGCGAGCTCGAAAACGCCATGGAGAGAGCGGTGGTGCTCTCCAACGAGCCGGTCCTCGACCGCGTCCACTTCCCCACGCTGCGCAAGGCCGCGGGCGAGGCCCCGGCGGCGACGCAGGAGACGGCGCTCGGGGTGCGGATCCCCGGGAGCACGCTGGCCGAGCTCGAGCGCGAGGCGATCCTGCGAACGCTGGAGGCGGTGGGGGGCAGTACGTCAAAGGCCGCCTCGATCCTCGACATCAGCGCGCGCAAGATCCAGTACAAGCTGAAGGAGTATCAGCAGCAGGGAGCCATCGTGACGCGCCGCGGTGGGAGCTAGCTCCCCCCGGCCGCCAGGAGCGCGCGCGGCCGCCTGTGGCGGTCGCGTCGAGCCGGGGCCCCGAAGCGCGCCACGAGCGTGTGTCGGGGACCCTCGGCCGGGTCGGGCCGGTGCTCCCGTGAGATCAGGAACTCGATGTGGGCCCGAAGGGCGGCCCGCCCCGGGTTGCCCTTGATCCGGGCGTGCTCACGCCGGTCCCGACAGAAGAGCAACGTCGGAACGAAGGACAAGTGATGGCGTGCCGCCAGCCACCCTTCGGACGAGTCTGTGACGCGAACCACGAGGACCCGCTTCTCGTACTCGTGGGCCAGCTCGTCGAGCAGCGGTCGCAGCGCCTGACAGGGCCTGCAACCCGGCGTCTCGAAGACGATCACCGCCGGATAGCCGGTGGCCAGAATCTGATCGATCACGGCCGAAGTCGTGCGGATGGGGGCATCGAGTGCGGCCCTCATGCTCACCTCCCTGCGGAGTCCTCAGTTGGGGAGTCTACCGCCGCGACGCGCCAGGACTCCAGCGAAATTCAGTGTCCAACCAGAACGCGGATTCGAGCCAGAAGAGACTCCAGCTCGACCGGCTTCGAAAAAAAGCCCTCGATCTCGGTCCCGGCCCCGATCTCGTCGTGCGCCGAGAGGAGGATCACCGGGGTACCGGGCCGGAGCTCCCGCACCCGCCGAAGGAGGCCACGCCCGTCGAGACGAGGCATGTCGAGGTCGGTGACGATAAGATCGGGGCACCAGGACGAGAGGAGCCCTGAAGCCTCCTCCCCATCTGCGGCCACCTGAGCGTCGTAGCCCTCCTCGACCAGGATGCTCGCGACGGCATCCCGGCTGTGGAGATCGTCGTCGACCACGAGAATGCGCCGACGCACCGGCGCGCGCACTCTCGTTCCCGCTGCGGCAGCCATGGCGCTGGGAACCAATGCAAGCTACGTTCCGCCCGGGTTCGGCGTCCAGGCCGTGTTTCACGCACCCCCACCCGCAAGAAATCACGCCCAAGGAGGGACTCCCGCAATCCTTGCGGGACGCGGGCGCGGCCGCCATCGTGATGCACTCTCTCTTCGAGGAGCATCTATGAGCGGGCGAACTACATGCTCATGCTACAGAGCTGGAGGACGACGCAGTAGGCGCGTCCGGGTCAGGCAGCAGTCTCGTCCGCCCGGGCGGCGGCTGTCTCCTGAGTCTCCACCGACATCGCGCGCTTCGGGTCCACCAGGCTGATCAACGTCTGTCCGGCCTTTGGGGAGAGCTTGCTCTCCGCGGTGCAGACCACGAGCGAGCCCGACTGGGTGACGAAGAAGAGCGGCAACGCTTCTTCACCGTAGCGCTCCCTGAAGGCGTCGTAGTCAAACTCCTGACTGAGCTTCGTGGCCTTCACCACCTGTCCCTTCGCAAACCTCGCCGCCAGGCTCTCGTATGTAGCCTCGGAAGCAAAGAGGTTCCGACCGCGCATGTGGGCGGGAGCTACGGCCCCGCGGGAGTCGTCGTTCGCGTGAAGCGAAAGCTGGTACACCTCCTCCCGCCCGAACAGCTCGCGAAAGTGAAGCGTCGCCAGGACGTTCACGTCGTCATCGGCCGTCATGGCGAGCAACCGTCCGAGGCCGGCCTCCTCGGCGGCGTCGAGCGCGTGCTCGGACATGATGCTCGTGTAGGCCGTGGCCAAATGTTCCATCCGCGCCGAGTTGATGTTGGCGCGGTTGTTGTCGACCAGGAGCACGGGGAACCCGGCCGTCTGCACTGCGTGAGCGATGGCCCGCACCCCGCGGTTGGCGCTGGCGAAGACGACCCCCTGCGGGTTCGGGTTGGACAGCCCGAGGCGCCGTGCCAGGGGAGCCGCGGTTAAGCCGTAGACCGTCACCGTCCCGACGATCACCATGAACGTTGCGGGAACGAGGCCGTCTCCGGCTTGGCCCAGCCGCAGCGCGAAGACCGAGGCCACCGAGGCCGCGACGATCCCCCGGGGCGCCAGCCAGGCGAGAAAGACCCTCTCCTTGCGGCTCAGACTGGATCCCATGGTGGAGACGAAGACCGCCGCTGGGCGTACGACGAGGATGAGGAAGATCACGAACGCGGGTCCCGCCCAGCCGAGCTCGCGGACGTCTGCCGGGCTCACCCGTGCCGCGAGCAGGATGAACAGCGACGCGATCAGGAGCACGCGCAGGTTTTCCTTGAACTCGATGATGTGCTTGACCGAAACGAAGCGCTGGTTGGCCAGGAAGACACCCATGACCGTGACGGTGAAGAGGCCCGACTCGGCCTGCATGAGGTTGGAAGCCGTGAACGCCCCGGCCACCAGCATCAGCAAAACCGGGCTCTGCAGGAAGTCGGGCACCCAGAAACGCCGCAGGATGACGACCGTGACGAGCGCGCCGAGACCCCCGACGAGCGTCCCCCCGAGGACCGTGTACAGCATCTCGAGGCCCATCGCCCGCGCGGTCTCGGCGAAGCCGGCGGTCGTGGCAGCCGGGAGCGTCTCGTACACGAGGACGGCGAGGGTCGCACCGATGGGATCGATGACGATCCCCTCCCAGTGGGCCACGCGGGCGACCGTGCCGACCGGGCGCACGTGGCGCAGCAGCGGCCCCACCACCGTGGGTCCGGTCACGACGACGATCGCTCCGAGGAGCAGCGCCGGCCCCGCCTCGAATCCCAGCAGGACCTGCGCCGCCCACGTGGCCATGATCCAGGTGATGAGCGCACCGACCGTCACCAGGTTCCAGACCGACGCGCCCATGGCGCGGAGATCCCGCGCCCTCAGGCTGAGCCCGCCCTCGAACAGGATCAGCCCGACGGCCAGGGAAACGAGGGGGAAGAGGATCTCTCCAAAGAGGGCGTCGGGGTCCAGGAACCCCGTCACCGGGCCGGCGACGAAGCCCACCGCGAGCAGCAGGAGGATGGACGGCACCCGCAGGCGCCACGCCAGCCACTGTGCCCCGACGCCAAGGACCGCGATCCCGGCGAGCCCGACGAGGACCTAGTCCTCGTGACTCACGCGACAGCCCCCGACCTGAGCATGGGGCCTGAGCCTAGCACGCCACGAACGTCATTCTGAGGGCTTCCACTCGCTGGGCGAGCCCGAAGGATCTCCCGATACCGCTATCGGGAGATCCTTCGCCCGCGTCCGGGCTGGGTAGGCTCAGGATGACCCATCGCAAGCTGGCGCTTGCGATGGGTCACAGCGAAAACCAGTGCTGCAGCTTCACGAGGAAGACGTTTCGGGCCTCGCTTTGCCAGAGGGCGTCGAAGTTGTGGCCGAGGGAGTCGTCGAACAAGTCGGTGTCGCTGGTGCGGCCCTGGGACCAGACGACGTAGAGCGACGAGCCCGGCCGGTACTCCCAGCGCAGGACCAGGTTCGACCGAAACTGTTGGAAGCTGAAGTCCGGATTCCCGAAGGAGTAGCGGCTTCCGGGTCCGCCCTCGGCCTCCTGCACCACGTAGGTGTTCTCGTCCGGCACGAAGGCGATCTCGTCGGAGCCGTACAGGTGGAATCGATCTTCATACTGCTCGGCAAGCGTGTGGGTGGCCTTCTTGAAGGCCACGAAGCTCCCGGACGACACGAACGGGCTGGCGTAGTACTGGATGGAGAAGTCTGGGGTGATGTGCACGTTCAAGCGCAGCGTGAGGGTGTGCGTGGTCTGGTCGATGCGGCCCATGACGAAGCGGGGGCCGGCGATCGTCTCGGGCGTGTCCACGTACTGCAGGTCGTTGACCTCGTGCGTGTAGTTGTACGTCGCAAAGATCGAGAACGCGTTCGTGAGCCGGAGGCCCAGGCCGGGATAGATGTCGAGCCGGCTCGACGTGCCATCCGCGAAGCTGTGGGTGTGTACACCCGCGTTCACCCGGAGCCGCTTCGAGGGATCCGTCGCGCCGCTCAGGTTAATGTGGAGGAAGGGGCTCAGCCTCAGCGACGGGCCGCCGCGCAGGAGACGGGTGTCGACCGGCTCGTGCCACCGCAGCGAGCCGTTGAGGCGCCACTGGTTCTGGAACTCCGTCCGGGCATTGAGCTCGCTCGTGGCTTCCGTCTGCAGGCCGCCGAAGTCCCAGGCATCCTGCCGCTTGACGGAAGCGAACCACCAGCGCAGGGGACCTCGTGGATCCGTCTCCGCGTAGCCGACCTCGAGATCGTTCCAGATCAGGTCGGCTTGACGCAGAAACCCGACGTCGTTCAGCTCGAGGCCGGGCGAGATCCACCGCAGCGAGTCCGAGAACACCCACTTGCTGTTGCCCGAGCGTCCGAAGCGCACGAGGCCACCGTGGCCGGACAACGAGGTCGCGGTGGGGTCCACCTCCAGGTAGTCGGCGTCCGGGCGCTGGAAGTAGTGAACCGCGTTCGTCTGCAGCTCCAGAATCGCCTCCGGGTCGCCGGTCACGTGGCTGAAGGCCCCCTTCCCCTGAAGAACCCACGATCGATTGGAGAAGTACTGCTCGAAGTCGAGGCCCCCGGTGACGGCATCGTTGGGCAGGAAGGCAGGCGCCGGGTCGCTGATCCAGCGGTGGGTCGATGTGAGCATCCCACCCAGGATCGTGTTGCCACCGCCCCAGTCCTTCTGGACGCGGCCGGCGAAGTAGTTGGTGTAGGGCTCGACCACCTGGCTGCGCTCCCGGCCGTTGAAGGAGACACGCACCGTCTCTTTCGAGGCCAGGCTTTGGACGAGGCCGATCGACAGGCCGGTCCTCGTCTTCCCCGTGACCTTCAACGCGGTGAGGATGGTGGTGGCGGCCGGCGGCGAGCCAGTGAACTCGCCCTCGCTCAACGAGGGCAGGAGCGAAGGAGCCGCCCCGATGCGGCGCGAGTAGTAGAGCATGTCGCCACCGCCGAAGAAGCCCTCGCCCAGTGCGAACTCGAAGATGTTCTTCCCCTCGAGGAAGAACGGCCGTTTCTCCTCGAAGAACGTCTCGAACGCGGTCAGGTTGATGACCGACGGGTCGGCCTCCACCTGCCCGAAGTCCGGGTTCACCGTGGCATCCAGCGTGAAATTCGAGCCGAGCCCCACCTTGGCGTCGAGGCCGGCCGAGCCGCTCGCGATCGTTCTCTCACGCTGGTCGTCCGCGGTGAACTTCGCCGAATCGACCTCGCCAAGGACGTGGGGAAGCAGCTCGATGCGGCGACTGTCGGGGAGACCCCTGATTCCGTGCAGCTCCCCGATGTTGTGCATCCTGCCTGTGCTGTTCCGCGGGATCAGGTTCCAATGGACCACTTCGCGGTTCCTGGCGATCCATCGCCAGGCGTGGAAGCCCCAGACCTGCTCCTCGTGCGTGCCGTAGCGTAGCTGGTTGAGGGGGATCTGGAACTCGGCCGTCCAAGCGTCTTCTTCCATCCCGACCTTGCCGTGCCACACCGCATCCCAACTGGTGTCCGCGTCGTCGTTCCCGAGGAGGAGGTCCGTCTTGCTGCCCGCGGCGTTGAGGTTGAACTCAAACCCCGTGCGCTTCTCGAAGTAGCTGTCGAAAGCGACGCCAACGGTGTCGCCCGCGATGCTGTCTCGGCGACCGGGGTACCGGTGAACCTTCTCCGGGTCATCATAGGCCCGAATGGCCACGTACACGTTGTGGTCGTCGAAGAGGATCTTGAGCTCGGTGGGCAGCGAGGGCGGCGCACCCTCGGTAGGCATCTGCTGGGTGAAGTCCCCCGACCACTCCCCTTCCTGCCATGCCCGGTCGTCGAGACGGCCATCGATGTTCGGCGGTGGGGCCTGGAGCCGCACGGTGTTGTAGACCCGCACAGGATAGCGGCGGCCATGGGGGTTGTCCTCGGCCTCGGCGTCGAGGCCCGCTTCCGATTCGGCAACAGCGAGCGGAGCGGCTCTCGACAGGAGCAGCAGGGCGACCAGCGAGGCTGCGGTGAGACGCATGACTGGGGTCCTGGCGCCCGAGCACCGGGGGTAGGGCTCTGCGCCGGCCACAGTATGGAGGAGCGCGGCGTCCAAGGGAACGAATCGGACGCTTCGGGGGCCGAAGCGCAACGTAAAAATATGAGAAGAACGCGGGCTCGGGAGATCGCTCAAAAACGCCCGGCATCGCTTTGCCTATAAACTTCACGCTCGAAACAGCACGTGATGAACAGAATCTCGCCAGCCGCCACCCTCCTCAGTCTGGTCGCCGCCCACGCCGCTGCAGCCCCGGGCTCGGTCGCCACTCCGCCGGCGGAGCCTCCGCTGGCCCAAGCCCGTCCCGCAGGCGAGGTCACCCCCGTCATGGACGGCAACGTGCTGGGCGACCCGGCCTGGACGAGCATCGAGCCTCTGACCGATTTCTGGCAGACCGTCCCGGATGCAGGCGCCCCGGCGTCGCAACGCACCGAGGTCCGGATTCTCTTCACGGACACGACGCTGTACTTCGGGGTGATCTGCTTCGACGAGGATCCGTCGGGAATCGTCGTGAGCGAGAGCCGCCGCGACTCTCCCCTCGACAACACCGACAGCTTCCAGATCATCCTCGACACCTACCTCGACCGGCAGAACGGCTTTGTCTTCGGCACGAACCCCAACGGGCTCGAGTACGACGGGCAGGTCACGAACGAGGGCGAGGGCGGGCGCGGACCGGGCCGTGGTCAGGGCTCTTCGCTGGGCGGCTTCAACCCGAACTGGAACGGGACCTGGACCGTGAACGCAGTCCTCGGCGACTTCGGCTGGAGCGCGGAGTTCGCCATCCCCTTCTCGACGCTACGCTACGATCGCAAGTCAACCAGAGCCTGGGGGATGAACTTCCAACGGAACATCCGCCGCCGAAACGAGCAGGCGTTCTGGTCGCCACTCTCACGGCAGTTCAACCTCTATCGGCTGTCACAGGCTGGCACCCTGGCTGGCCTGGAGCCGCCCCGGCAACGCAACCTCCAGATCCTCCCCTACGTCCGCGGTGACGCCACCGAGGCTCCCGCCCTCGACGTGGAGCGCACCACCGACGCTGACGCCGGTGGCGACCTCAAGTGGAGCGTCACCCCGAGTCTCACGCTCGACCTGACCGTGAACACCGATTTCGCCCAGGTCGAGTCGGACGAGCAGCAAGTCAACCTCAACCGCTTCAACCTCTTCTTCCCCGAAAAGAGGCCCTTCTTCCTGGAGAACGCCGGCTTCTTCACCATGGGCTCGCCCGGCGAGGTGGAGATGTTCTTCAGCCGCCGGATCGGAATCGGCCCGGGCGGCGCGGAGGTGCCAATCCTTGCCGGCGGCCGTCTCTCGGGGAAGGCGGGTGGGTTCAACATCGGCCTGCTGAACATGCAGACGCGGGCGGTCGACGATTTCGTCCCGGCCAACAACTTCACGGCGGCCCGGGTCTTTCGTAACCTGCCCAATCGCTCACGTGCCGGGGCGATCTTCGTCAACCGCGTGGCCACCGGTCAGGATGCCCCGTCCGGAGCCAACAACCAGACATACGGCGTCGACGGAAAGTGGGGCATCGGTCGGTATTCGGCCGTCGAGGGTTACGCGGCAAAGACCACCACCCCCGGGCTGTCCGGCCGGGACCACGCCTTCAGCATCGGGGCAGATCACGACTCCCCGAGCTGGCTCCTGAGCGCCGGATACCGGGAGGTCGGTGAGAATTTCAACCCGACCGTGGGCTTCCTCAGACGCTCCAACTACCGTCGACCCTCGGGTCTGGTCATGTACAAGTGGCGACCGGACGACCTCCTCGGTCTATTGGAGCTCCGGCCTCACATCTCGTACCAGGCTTTCTTCAAGCCCGACGGCTTCGAGGAGTCGTCGCGAATCCACATCGACAACCACTTCGAGTGGAGAAGCGGCGCGCGAATCGACACGGGGGTGAACCTCACCCACGAGGGCGTCATCGAACCGTTCGAGATCCATCCGGGGGTCATCGTCCCGGCGGGGAGCTACGACAACGCGGAGGGCCAGATCGTGGCGCACACGAACGAGGGGGCACGGCTCTCGTTCGATACGCGGATCGTCGCGGGCGGCTTTTTCAGCGGAGACCGTCTCAGCATCGATGCAGGGCTGACTGGCCGGATCGGCGACTGGTTTCAGGCGTCCGTCGAATACGAGCGCAACGACGTCCGGCTCCCTACGGGGGACTTCGTGACCAACCTGCTGGTGGCGCGGTTGAGCTATTCGTTCACCACCCGCATCTACATCCAGGCCCTTCTCCAGTACAACGACGTTATCGACAGCTGGTCCACGAACCTGCGGTTCGCCTGGCTGCGGGCGGCCAACAGCGGTTTCTACATCGTCTACAACGAGAACCGGGATCCCCGGGACAGAGACATGGGCGGCGTCGGCGTCCGCGGGCGCAGCTTGATCATCAAGTACTCCCACACCTTCGAGCTGCTCGACTGAGCCCGAGCTTCGGCGAGGCTGGGCCCGTCATCCTGAGCCCTGGCTTCACGCTTCAGCCCTTCTCCTTGTCTAGACCACCGCAGCCTCGGCCTCGCCGGACCCGCTCAGGACGTCCGCCACGAGCTCCAGGCCCCGCGTCAACTCGCCCCGGCTCCGCGCCGCCCCGAGACAGATCCGCACCGCGTGAGGCGCCGGGTCGCGACCAACCGCGAACGCCTCGGCTGACGTGAGGGCAACCCCGCGCGCCCGGAGGACCGCGACAAAGGAGTCCCGCCGCCAGGGCTCCGGAAGCCGAAGCCACAAGTAGTACGCTTCCGGCTGCGAATCGAAGTCCGCGCCCTTCAGGATGCGCCGGGCCAGGACCTGGCGTGCACGGGCCTCTCGGCGCCGCTCGGCGAGTATGGCGTCGGCGGTCCCGCTCACGATCCACGACGACGCCACCGCCGCCATCAGGGGGGCCACCGCCCACGTGGTGGCCCGGAGCCCGTCGGTCAGGCGTGGCACCATGTGCGCGGGTGCCAGGACGTAGGCGATACGCAAGCCGGGGGCGAGGGTCTTGGACGTGCTGGTGAGAAAGTGGGTCCGGTCGGGAGCGAGAGCGGCCAGGGGAACCGGCCGCTCCTCGGGGAGAAGGCCGTGCACGTCGTCTTCGACCAGGGTCACGTCGTGGCGGGTGGCGATCTCCGCGATCTCGCGGCGGCGCTCGAGGGGCATGACCGCGGTCGTCGGGTTGTGAAGCGTGGGGATCACGTAGAGCGCCCGGGCCTTCCCCTTCCGGCACGCGTCCTCGAACGCCTCCGGTCGGAGCCCGTGCTCGTCGACCGCCAGCCCCGCGAGCTTCAAGTGAAGAAAGCCCGCTACCGACTTGAGTCCTGCGTAGGTGAGCGACTCTGTGAGAAGCAGGTCTCCCGGCTGCATCACGGTGGCCAGGACCACCGTGATGCCGTGCTGGCTCCCGGTGCACACCAGCACCCGGTCGGGAGCCGCCTCCACACCCGCGCGCCCGATCCACTGTGCGCCGGCCTCGCGGTCGGCAGCGTTGCCACCAGCCGCGGGATAGTCGAGGAGCTCTCCGAAGTCGGCACGCCCGGCGAACGAGGCCAGTGAGGCGGCCAGCGCCGCCCTTTGCGGCCGGCTCGCCGTCTCGGGGGGATGGTTCTGCGCCAGGTCCACGACCCCATCGCCCACGTCGCTCGCGTCTTCGATCGCCTCGCCCCGAACGAACGTCCCCCGCCCCACCTCGCCCGAGACCAGCCCCCGCCGGGCCGCCTCCGCGTACGCCCGGCTCACCGTCCCGACGGTGACGCCCAGCCGCTCGGCGAGATCGCGGTGCGTGGGCAGGCGGCTGCCCGGCGCCAGGGCCCCGGAAGCCACGTCCCGGGCCAGCGTCTCGACGATCGCCAGGTATCGGGGCCTGGAGTGCTCTCCCAGGATCGGCTGCCATATTGTCATGGTGACAATATAGGCATTGACTCCACACGCTGCCAGCACTTAAATTGCCTTCGTAGGGTCGGTACGACGTTGGATTGTATCGATACAATTCCCCGAGCAAAGGATCACGATGGGCGATGAAAAGCAGACGGGCACACTCACTCTCAAGACCGGCCTCGCCGAGATGCTCAAGGGCGGCGTCATCATGGACGTCACCACCCCCGAGCAGGCAAAGATCGCCGAGGACGCCGGGGCCGTGTCGGTCATGGCTCTCGAGCGCGTGCCCTCCGACATCCGCAAGGACGGGGGCGTGGCCCGTATGGCCGACCCCGACGTCATCACGCGCATCATGGACGTGGTCAGCGTTCCCGTCATGGCGAAGTGCCGGATCGGTCACTTTGCCGAGGCCCGGGTCCTCGAGGCCCTCGGCGTGGACTACATCGACGAGAGCGAGGTCCTGACCCCGGCCGACGAGTCGTTTCACGTGGACAAGTTCGCCTTCAAGGTGCCGTTCGTCTGCGGCTGCCGAAACCTCGGCGAGGGCCTCCGGAGAATCGGCGAAGGAGCCGCCCTCATCCGCACCAAGGGCGAGGCGGGCTCGGGGAACGTCGTGGAAGCCGTGCGTCATATGCGGACCGTGATGTCGGGCATCAAGCGACTGACGAGCCTGGGGCCCGAGGAGCTCATGACGGAGGCCAAGGACCTGGGCGCACCCTACGAGCTCGTCAAGCTCATCGCCGAGACCGGCAAGCTCCCCGTACCGAACTTCGCCGCCGGCGGCATCGCAACGCCGGCCGACGCGGCCCTCCTGATGGCGCTCGGAGCGGAGACCGTCTTCGTCGGCTCCGGCATCTTCAAGTCGGCCGACCCGGCGAGCCGGGCGAAATCCATCGTGCGCGCCACCACCCACTGGCAGGACGCCAAGGTCGTGGCCGAGGTCTCCCGAGGCATCGGCGAAGCGATGGCCGGGCTCGAGGTCTCGCAGATTCCCGAGGCGGAGAGGCTCCAGACGAGAGGCTGGTGATGACAGCTCCGACGGTCGGAGTCCTCGCGCTCCAGGGCGCGTTCGCCGCCCACCGAGCGGCGTTCCATGACGTCGGCGTCTCCGTACGCGAGGTGCGACGCGTTTCGGACCTGGACGGCCTCCGCGCCCTCATGATCCCCGGCGGCGAGAGCACCACGCTCCTCAACCTCATGGAGGACGAGCCCTGGTTCGACGCTCTGCGCCACTTCCATGACGAAGGCGGCGTCCTGGCCGGGACCTGCGCGGGCGCCATCTTGCTCTCCCGCGAGGTGCGGCCGCGCCAGCCGAGCCTGGCGCTCCTGGACGCCCTGATCGAGAGAAACGCCTACGGTCGCCAGGTCGACTCGTTCGAGGGACAGGTCGACGCCCCGGCACTCGGCGGATCGATCGACGGTGTTTTCATCCGCGCCCCCCGCTTCGTGGCCCTCTGGCCCGACGTCGAGGTGCTGGGCCGAGTGGCCGGCGAGCCGGTCCTCGTGCGCCAGGGCCGCGTCGTCGCCGCCACCTTCCACCCCGAGTTGACGAGCGGACGGACCTTCCACCACTACATTGCCGGGCTCGCCAGTCAGATCCCACGCCTCCACTCCCCCGCGCCCCTATCCGAAACTCCCGCCCCCCCGACCTGCTAGACCATCGTCCCGACGGCCGCCGATTCGCATCTGTCATTCTGAGCGCCTCCCCGTGAGGATGGCGCGAAGAATCTCCCATTACCGTTATCAGTGGATGCTTCGTCGCACGCGCGAAATCGAAGCTCCTCTGCATGACTGTCCTGTCCGCCTCTCCCCATGCGCATCCGAGCCCCTCCGCATCGCTGCTAGACTCCCTCCATGCGTTCCCCTCTCACCCGTCGCCTCGCACCCTTCGGCACGTCCGTCTTCGCTGAGATCACCGCCCTCGCCAACCAGCACAACGCCATCAACCTGGGCCAGGGCTTCCCCGACTTCGACGGGCCCGACTTCATCAGGGACGCCGCGACCGCGGCGATGAAGGCCGGCCACAACCAGTACGCCCCGATGCCCGGGATGCCCGAGCTGCGACAGGGCGTTGCCGAGCACCAGCGCCACTTCTGGGGCCTCGACTACGATCCGGACACCGAGATCACCGTCCACCCCGGCGCCACGGGGGCTCTCTGCGCCACGTTTCAGAGCCTCCTCGACGCCGGCGACGAAGTCATCCTCTTCGAGCCCTACTACGACGCCTACCGCCCGGGCATCTCCCTCGCCGGTGCCAGCGAGCGCGTCGTGCGCCTGGTGCCACCGGATTTCTCGTTCGACCCGGCCGAGCTCGAAGCCGCAGTGGGCCCGAAGACCCGGGCCCTCGTCCTCAACTCCCCCAACAACCCGGCGGGCAAGGTCTTCTCCTGCACGGAGCTCGAGACGGTCGCGGACCTCTGCACGCGTCACGACCTCATCGCCATCACCGACGAGGTCTACGAGCACATCGTCTTCGAAGGGGAGCACATCCCGCTGGCGACGCTCCCGGGAATGCGCGAGCGGACGGTGACCATCTCCTCCGCGGGCAAGACCTTCAGCTTCACCGGGTGGAAGATCGGCTGGACGTGCGCCGCCCCACCCCTTGCCGCCGCCGTTCGGGCGGCTCATCAGTTCGTCACCTTCGCCGTGGCCACGCCCTTCCAGCTCGCCATGGCGGCGGCCCTCGAGAGCCCGGACGAGTACTACGCCGAGCTGTGTGAGGGCTACCGCTCTCGACGCGATCGACTCTGCGCGGGCCTCGCCGACGCCGGCTTCCTCGTGCAACCCCCCACGGGAACCTATTTCGCCAACGCCGACATCCGACCCCTCGGCTTCGACGACGACGTGACCTTCTGCAAGGAGCTCCCCGGACGCGTGGGCGTCGCCGCCATCCCCTTGAGCGCCTTCCTCCTGGAAGGCGGCCCGCGCCACATGGTGCGCTTCGCGTTCGCCAAGAACGAGGCCACCCTTGACGACGCCGTCGATCGTCTCCGCCGGCTCAGGGACTAGAGTCACCGAAGGTCATGCGAGCGAGGCGATCACCCGGCTCGTTCTGGTCTTCTGAGTCTTCGCGAGGGCCTTCACACGGCGAGCCACTCGAGGCGCAAGAGTGACGCTCTGACGCACGGATTTTTCTCAGTCCGGATGCCAAGCGGAGGCGCTCTGCCCATTTCCCGATTGTGGGCCCTCGAGTCTCTCACCACTCGAACCGCGCGCCCAGACGGACCTGGCGCGGGACCCGGAAGACGCTCGTGACCCGTGTCGGGTCGTAGGCCGAGCCGACATCCGGGTCCGGCACGCCGAGTATCACTTCGGTGAACGGACGATACGTCACGGGATCACGGTCGTTGAGGACGTTGAAGGCGTCCGCCACGAGCGTCAGTCGCTTCCTGTCCCCCAAGCGAATCGTGTAGCCGACGTGCAGGTCGACCAGCGCGAGGGCCGGCGCCCGGGCCTTGAAGCCGTCCTCGGTCTCGAACCCCTCCCCTCGGAGCGTTTCGGGGATCTCGCCGGAGGTTCCGTACGTCGGGTTCGCCGCGAGTGCCGTGAGGGGCTGGCCGGTGCTGGCCCGGAGCCCCACGCCGAGGTCCAGATCCCCCCAGCTATAGGCTCCGTAGATCTTCAGCTGATGTGGGCGGTCGTTCGGCAGCGGGCCCGTGCCGAGCGTCGATCCCTGGTAGCGGATGTCGCCCCGATAGCCGAACTCGGGCGCGCCGATCTGTGTGTAGCTGACGTCGTTCGTCGGGAAGTCGAAGAGCGAAGTGGTCCCCGGCTCGGACTGGCCGTTGTCGCTGCGGTAGAAGCCCTCGAAGTTCCCGCGCAGCCGCGACCACCGATACGAGGCGATCAACGACCCGTTGTCCGAGTAGGCCTTCGTCGCCGTGACCTCGATCGCGTCGTACTTGTGGACGGGATCCTCGAAGAACGCCTGGGGCACCCCGATCGACGTTGGATCGAGCGTCTCCAGTCCCGAGCGAATGTTGTCGACGAAGTAGTGGACGTCGGTCAAGCCCTCGAACCCGAGGTCGTAGAGGAGCGGCTGCGCCTGCGCGTAGTCCTCGAGGACGCGGCGCAGATTCCTGTGGATGTAGCGCACGCCCAGATTGAGAAAGGGCGCCGCCTCGAGCTCGAACCCAGCCACGAACTCGTCGTGGTACGTCGAGCGCGAGTCGTTCGCGAAGGTGGAGACACTTTCACCAAACGAACGGAAGTGCGTCCGGGTCCCGAGAGCCAGGACACCGTCGGGCACCAACTGGGTCAATTCGGAGTCGAAATAGTCCGCCCGGGTGCTCCCTACGCCCGACAGGGCCCGGACCGCCAGGTCGTTGGGGATCTTTGCAAAGAACCGGCCCCAGCTCGCATAAAGCTTGGACCGCCCGGTCCCGGTCGGGTCGAAGGTGGCGCCGATGCGCGGGCCCCAGTTGTTCGTCCAGGTGTAGGAGTACGGAGTCTCGTTGCCAGGTGTGCCGTCCCCGGCACCCACGGAAGATTCGTCCGAAAAGCACAGAGGGGTCCCTCCGCCAACGAGCCGCTGCCGTTCCCAGCGGATGCCCGGCCGAACGGTGAGACGGGTGCCCAGGCGCCAGGTGTCCTGAGCGAACCAGCTCAGGTACGTCTGGGTCGTGACCGGGAGATCTCCCCTGGGCCCGTTGACTCGATAGATGTTCCCGAGATCGCCACCGAAGAAGGCGTCCGGGACGACCTGGTAGCTCACACCCGTTCGGCTCGGCACGCCGTCGGGGAAGGTGAAGCTCGGACCCGTGCGCCGTTCCTTTCGTGTGAACTCGATATCATCGAGCTGGAGTCCGTACCGCAGCTCGTGGTTCCCGCCTCCCAGGATGTTGGCCGAAATGAGGGCGAACTGCAGGTTTCGACCGACCGTCCCCACCTCGTGGGAACCGAGGCCCCCCGAGCGGACGAACGGAAAGACAGAGAAATCCGTTGCGGCCCATTCGTCCACAACAGGGAGCTCCTCGTGCTGTGTCCTTGCGTGGGCCACCGTTCCTTCGAGCAGCCAGGTGGAGGACAGGACACCGTTGTAGCGCAACGCCTGGTTGTGTCCCCCGTAGCTGTCGAGCGAGCTGAAGCGGGCCAGGCCTTCCGCGGCCAGAGCGTCGCCTCTCTGAGGCCCGGGCGCGCCATGGGACGGGTCCCCGAAGAGCGTCAGGTCGAGCCGGTGACTGCTCGTCATCTGCCACGACAGCTTCCCCGCGTACGAGAGGCTGCGGCGCTTCCGATCCACCTCCCCGAGTTCCTCGAGCGGGAAGCCCTCAGGGGCGATCAGCCTGCGCGTCTCGTATTGGGGGTTGAACGCGGCGAAGTAGAAGAGCCGATCCTGGAGAACAGGCCCGCCGACGCTCACCCCGAAGTCGAGGGTGCGGGTTGCGGTCGCGTTGACCTGCCCGAGCTCCGTCTGCTGCTGCCTCCAGTCGGCTTCGAGCCCGGGCGGTCGCTAGTAGCCGAAGAGGCTGCCGTGGAACCTATTGGTCCCACTGCGTGTGATCACGTTGACGACGCCACCAGTGGCCTGGCCGTACTCCGCCTCGAACCCGGCGGTCTTCACCTGCGTCTCCTGGATGAAGTCCGTCGTCACCCCCGTTCCCAGCGAGCCGAAGCCAATGATGTAGATACCGATCCCGCCAAAGCCCGTGGTCGAGATGTTGACGCCATCCACCACGTATTGGTTGTCGAGCCCGCTCGCGCCGGCGATGGACGGGTTGGCGTCCCCCGTGCCCGTTGACCCACTCACGCCTGGCACCATGTACAGCGTGTCCGTCATGCGTCGGGGAGCGGGCAGACGCAGCAGCTCGTCCGTCGCCAACGTCCCGCCGGCGGTCGTCGAGGACATGTCCACGACCGTCGACGTAGCCGTCACCTCGAGTATCTCGACGATCGAGCCCAGCTCCAGCGTGAAAGGGAGCTCCACACGCTGACCCAGACGCACGAGGACGTTGTGCTGGGAAGAGGTCTTGAAGCCCATGAGCTCCACGCGCGCGTCGTAGGTGCCCGGCGTCAAGTAGGGAATGAGAAAGCGTCCGCGGGCGTCGGTCGCGACCATTCGCTCGCCCTGGTTGGAGGTCAGCGTGACGATGGCCCCGGGCAGCCCTCCGCCCTGGGAATCGACCGCCTTGCCGGCGATCGAGCCCGAGGTGGTTTCCTGCGCCAGAGCCCCAGCAAAGCTCGCCAGCCAGACGAGAACGGCGCCCGTCATTGCCCGCCTCATAGAGTTCTCCCTGCTTCCGAGTCAAAGAAGCCGAACCCCGAGCACACGTGAGCCTCCTGGTGGGCTGACGTCAGCCGATCTGGGATGGCACGGTCACGCTTCCTCCAAATGAATGGGCTAATCCTCACAGTCAAACCTACCGATGACAAGGGAAAATGTTGGCTTTCTGGCGCGCAGGGTTAAGCTTGCGCCCTTGGGGAAACTGGCATAAGAAGCTTGCATTCAAGAATTTATGCGGATTCTGCGGATCCGAATCTCGAAACTTGGGTGGTCGAGAAGACCCGGGCCTCACGTGAAGCGCCCGTGAGGTTGCCTACCATGTGGGAACCGTCGTCCAGCCCGGAAGTGGGCAACCTCGAGCGAGAGCCGGTCGGGTCTCCATCACGGGCGGGCACCCTGCCTTCACAGTGTCCGGACGCTGTTGGGCGGCGGGCGGTCGTGTCTTCGAGGCCGCGGCTGTAGACACCACGTCACGGGCGGCGCGGATCTCCTGGCGCAGGAACTCGCGCCCTTTCTCACCCGAAAAGTGCTCGGAGCGCACCGACTTGAGCGCCACCTCGACCCGGAGCTTCTCGTCGAAGGCGTGCCAGACCTCGCCCATCCCGCGCCGCGGCCCAGGAGGGCACGGATGCGCTTCCGAATCCTGCCAGCCCGCTGAGGGTCGTCCTACCTCTTCCCCTTGTCGAGCCAGATCTCGAGGCCCTGGGTGTTCAGCTCGATGTCGAGGGCGAGGAGGCTGAGGAGCTCGTCGCGGGTCTGGAGGCAGCCGTGGTCGACGGCGCGGCCGAGGAGGTACTCCTCCACAGCCGTTTGGAGATGGGCCGATCGGTCGGAGCGGCCGTCGGAGGCGCGGGCCAGGTCGGCGAGGGTGCGCACCTGGGCCAGGAGCTCGACGGCCAGGCGTTCCACATCGGTGATGCGGGAGTAGTGGGTCAGGAGCATGGCGCGGGGTTGTCGTTCGACCATCCGGGCGACCGAGGACTTCATGGCCTCGGGGTCGAACTGCACCGGTGAGGTCGAGGGCATGATGAACGGGCCCTGGTCGGTGGTGAGCTCCGGGTACGCCAGGCCGAAGGTGTCTCCCGTGAAAAAGGACTGCGACCTCTCGTCCCAGATGCAGACGTGATGGCGAGCGTGGCCCGGGGTGTCCAGAAACACGAGGGGGCGGCCACCCAGCTCGAGCACGAAGCCCTCGGGGGCCTCGACGACGCGCTCGGCGTCCACAGCCAGCACGTCGCCGTGGGCTCGCTTGACCGCATCCTCGCCGTAGACCGCCGCCGCGCCTTTCAACAGGGCGGAGGGGTCGATCATGTGGCGCGCCCCGCGCGGGTGGACCACGAGCGTTGCGTTCGGCAGGTGGCGCATGAGCTCGCCTGCTCCCCCGGCGTGGTCGAGATGGACGTGGGTGAGGATCAGGTGATCGACGTCGGCCGGGGTGAGACCTCGACCGGCGAGCGCCGCCAGGAGATCCGGGATGCAGTTGCCCGTGGCCACGTCCACGAACGCCGCACGGCCGTTCTCGACGATGAGGTGGCTCGCATCGAAGAACGGTCGGTTGAAGGCGGTGTCGACGGACCAGATGCCGTCGCCCAGGTCCTGGACGCTCGATCGCGCGGTGGCCGGGGAGCTGTCGGTCAAAGGAGTCCCTCCACTTCGTATCATGTCCTCGTCGCGAGCGCGAGCAGCCCCCGGTGAAAGTCAGACCGCGTCGAGGCCGGATCTCTTCCGCGGAGCACTTCCACCACGGGCTGCCAGGAGCCGGTCTGCTATTCTGGCCGTGCGTGAAGCTGCGACTGCTGAGCTACAACATCCACAGGGCGATCGGCGTCGATCGCCGGTTCCGTCCGGATCGCGTCGCTTCGATCATCTCCTACTACCATCCCGACGTCGTGATGCTGCAGGAGGTGGACGAAGGGGTCCCGCGGTCGCGTGAGAGGGACCTGGGGCGGGATCTCGCCGAGACCCTCGGCTACGAGCACTACGCCATTGGCCACAACGTGACGCTTCGGAAGGGCCGCTACGGCAACGCGACCCTCAGCCGGTGGCCCATCCTGCGCGAGCGAAACATCGATCTCACCGTGGAGATCCGCAAGAGGCGCGGCTGCCAGCACACCCGCATCGACGTTCGTCCCTCCCACGGAAAGAGGCGGCGTCTCGAGATCTTCAACATGCACCTCGGCCTCTCCGCTCGCGAGCGCGAGAAGCAGCTCGGCATCCTGGTGCGCTCGAGGGAGTTTCGGGCGCTGCCCTACGACGTGGCGTGCGTGGTGGGCGGGGACTTCAACGACTGGCGTTCGCTCCTTCACCCGATCTTCGTGGAGCTTCTGGGCTTCCGGTCGGCGACGGGGAGCGGTGCCCGACGAGACGGGCCGATCCAGACGTTCCCGTCGTTCTTTCCCCAGGGAGCGCTCGACCGGCTGTACTTTCGTGGCCCGATGCGCCTCGCCGGGGTACGCCGGTGCCGCCTTGCGCTCTCGAGGATTGCCAGCGACCACTTGCCGGTCATCGTCGATTTTCAGCTGAACTGACCAGGGGCTCGTAGGAGCACCAGGGGTCCGTCTCGAAAGGTCACCGGTGAGTCCGAAGGCGCGGGAGCGGGAGCCGCCGCAGATGTCGCGGAACTCGCAGCGGCCACACCGTCCCTTGAACAGGTCGGGCGAGCGGAGGTTTCGGAAGAGCTCCGTCTCGCGGTAGGCCTGGGCCAGGCTCATGCTCCTCACGTCGCCCACCGGCACCGGGAGAACCCCACTCGGGAAGATCTCGCCGGTGTGGGCGACGAAGAGGAAGCCCTTGCCGGAGTTCACGCCTCGCGGGGCGAGGTCCACCGATCTTCGCCGTGCAGGACGACATCGCTCGCTCGGTGGCCGGTGCTCTGAAGCTCACTCTGCTCGGTCGGGAGACGCTGGGCTCGGGGGAGAACCAAGGCAACGCCCAGGCCTACAACCTCTATCTTCAGGGCCGCTATTTCTCCAGACGACGCAGCCGGGAGATGCTGGAGAAGGGGATCTCCTACTACGAGCAGGCCCTCGACATCGACCCGACCTTCGCTCCTGCCTGGGCTGGGCTCGCCCGGGCCCACGTGAACAGGGCCGCCCGGGGCTACGTCCCGTTCAACGGCTATCCGCAGGCGCGTCGGGAGATCTCGACAGCCCTCGAGCTGGATCCCGATCTGGCGGAGGCCCACATCCTGACGGCATGGATCAAGCTGAACGATGACTGGAACTGGGCGGATGCAGAGAAGGCTTCGAAGCGGGCGCGCGCGCTGGACCCGGGCAGCCTCGCTGGACTCGGAATGGGGGCAATGGTTGCACAGGCGCTGGGTGATGCTGACGAGGCCCTGGCTCTCAGGCAGCTTGCGGTCGAGCGGGATCCGCTCAGCACGACAGCTCAGGTCTACCTCGGTCTACGCCATTGGCATGACGGCGCCTTGAAGAAGCCGAAGGGGCCTTTCGAAGAGCCCTCGAGATCGACCCCCAGTTTCCCGGCACGCACCAGAAGATCGGTCGACTCTACCTGGTGAGCCGACCGGAGACGGCCCTAGCTAGAGGAGATAGAGCAGGAGACGGGTCCCAGCTGGCGTCGAATCGGCCGGGCCCTCGCGCTCCACGCTCTCCGCCGCGAGAAAGAGGCCGAGGCGGCACTGGCAGAGCTCGTCGAGAAGCACCAACGGACCGCGGCGCTTCAGATCGCCGAGGTCTACGCCTTCCAGGGAAACCACGACGAGGCATTCGACTGGCTGGACCGAGCGTTCGAGCAACGGGACGCTGGCCTGTTTCTCATGGGGGCTCGCCGTTGCTTGCCAGCCTCGAGGCCGATCCACGGTACGACGTGCTGCTCGACAGGATGGGTTTGCCGCGTTGACGCCCGGCCGGTCCGAGGCCCGCCCGAGCCCATGGGCCTCGACCGCGGTGGTGCAATCGCGGTACCTTGTGCAACGCATGGGGCGGAAACGACCGAAGACCCTGGGCCGCTAAGAGATCCAGCGTGAGCTGGGACGCGGAACCATGGGCGTGGTCTACGAGGCCCTGGACCCCATGCTCCACCGCAAGATCGCTCTCAAGGCGATCCGGGTCGCCCTCGCCATCCCCGCCGAGGCGCGCGACCACTTCGAGAAGCGGTTCCTCGCGGAGGCACGGGCGGTGGCGGTCCTGTCCCACCCCGGCATCGTGGTGGTCCACGACGTGGGCACGGACGAGAAGACGGAGACGCCCTACATCGCCATGGAGTTCCTCGAGGGGAAGACACTCGAGGAGGTGACCGCGGGCGGAAAGCGCCTGGACTGGCGCGAGGCCCTCGGCCTGGCCGCCCGCGCGGCGTGGGCGCTGCACCACGCTCACGACCGGGGCATCGTTCACCGGGACATCAAGCCCGCCAACATCATGCGGATGCCCTCCGGAGAGCCGAAGATCATGGACTTCGGCATCGCGCGGCTGCCCGCCTCCGAGCTGACGGCCGCGGGAGACCTCTTCGGCACGCCGTCATACATGTCTCCGGAGCAGGCGGTCGGTGCAGTCGCGGACGCCCGAAGCGACATCTTCTCCCTCGGGTCCGTGCTGTACCAGCTCCTGAGCGGCAAGAAGGCGTTCGACGGCGACTCGCTGCCTCTGATCCTGCTTCGGGTGAAGGAGGAGACGCCGCCACCGCCCTCGAAACGGGTCGAGGGGCTCTCGGCCGAAGTCGACGCGGTCGTCGCCCGAGCGCTCGAGAAGAGCCTCGACGAGAGATACCCGGATGCGAAGTCGTTCGCGGAAGACCTCGAGGACGTTCTGGAAGGGAAACCGCCCCGTCACACCGAGGTGCTCCCGGAGCTCGACGTCGAGTCGACGATGGTGTCTCGCTCGGCGGCAGCTTCGGCCGGCGCTCGGCCCGGGGCTGCAGCTTCTCCGGCGGCGCCGCCCCGTCGCCGGACGCTGGGACTGCTCGTCGGCGGCCTCGCCCTGGTGGTCGTGGGCTTCCTCGCCGCCCTGACGATCCCGTGGCGTGGCCAGCCGATCATCCCGCTGCCCACGTTGGCCCCCATCGTCCCGACGGCGCAGCTCTTCTTCGAGCTCGAGCATCCTTTCGACCACGCGACGGTGCGGGTGTGGATCGACGGCGACGAGGTCCTGAACGAGGATCTCCGCGGGCGGGGGACCCGGCAGGTTCTCTCGCTCAGGACCTACAAGGGGAGCTTCGAGCGGACGCTGGAGGTCGCCCCGGGCGAGCACGTGATCCGCGTGCACGTGGAGGGGGACGACTTCAGCAAGTCCATGCGAATGCGGGGGATCTTCGAAAGCGGGGAGCCTCGCCGGCTGGTCGCGAAGGTGGGGGGCCTCCTGGGCAAGAACCTGAAACTCGGCTGGGGCTCGGTGCCGAGGAAGTGATCGGCTGGCCTCTCAGCCGCTCGGGGGGGCGACGGCGGGGGCGGGCTCGCCGGCGAAGCGGACACGGGCACGATAGCCTTCTCCGTCGGCGAAGCGCTGAACGAGCCACTTCTCCACGAAGGCTTCGACGCTCCGGCGGCCGGTCTCCCTCACCAGCGGGATCTGTTGCCGGGCCCTCTGCTCCGCCAGCGAGCTGAGCTCGGCGCGGAGGCGATCCAGGGCGATCTGCTCGTCCCGCAGGACACTGCCTTCGCGGATCTCGTAGCGCAGAGCGGAGACATCGACGGAGGGCCGGTTGTGCTCCACCGCCGGGGCGATCACGTGCACGTCCTTCCCCTCCAGGCGGAACTCCCACTTCTTGTCGAGATCGAGGAAGTACACGTACTCCACAGGTGCGCGGGCCTCGACCACCACGTCGGGGAGTGCGAAGGTCCCCCACAGCACCACCGCGGCGTCGCGGCGCTCGAAGATCTCCATCTGCTTCACCTCGGCGAACTGGAGGCGCGTGGTGCCCGTCACCTCGGTGGCGTAGCTTCGGAACGTGGTCGTGACGGTTCGCGTTCGGAAGGCCGCGGCCACGCTGGCCAGGTCCTGAAGGGCCTGGTGCCCGCCCTGGATCACGTCCTGCGGGAGCGACCGTGCCGATCGGAAGACGTAGACGAACGTCAGTGCCACGATGGCGACCACGGCCACCGCTGCAAAGGCCAGCGCCCACGGGGTGTGCGAGGATCGCGGGCTGTCGCTCTCGGGCATGGCGTCCCGAGACTAGCACGCCGATCTCGCTCGGCAACGTGAGCCGCGACACGGGCCCACATGCGCTACCCTTTGGCCTCGCATGGCCTACCGATCGCTCCTCGACCGGCTCGGGCTCGACCGCCCGGAGCTCAGGGCCTGGGCGCTCTACGACGTGGCGAACTCGGCCTGGATGACCACGGTCATCCAGATCTTCCAGATCTACATCGTCGTGGTGGGCGTGGCCGGGGGCCTCACCGAGCCCCAGGCCCGGGCACGCTACGCGTTCGCCTCGTCGCTCGCCATCATCCTCATAGGGTTGACCGGTCCCCTGCTCGGCGCGATCGCCGATTACCGGGGCAGCAAGAAGAGCTTCCTGGCCGCCTTCCTGGCGGTGGGCGTCATCGCCACCGCGGCGATGTTCTTCATCGGAGAGGGCCAGTGGGTCTTCGCGCTGGCCACGTTCATCGTGGGAAACGTCTGCGTGACCGCGACGCTGGCCTTCTACAACGCGTTCTTGCCTGCCATCGCCGGCCCCAAAGAAGTGGACCGAGTCTCCACCGCCGGCTTCGCCCTCGGCTACCTCGGCGGGGGTGCCCTCCTCGCGTTCAACGCCGTGATGATGGCGAACCCGGAGCAGTTCGGAATCCCCGATCGCGACACCGCGGTCCGGCTGTCGTTCGTGAGCGTCGCCGTGTGGTGGGTAGTGTTCTCGATCCCCTTCTTCCGCAAGGTCCCCGAGCCGCCGCGGCGACTGGGGACGGACGAGGAGGCCGGGAAGAACCCGGTGGTCGTCGCCTCGCGCCGCCTGGTCAAGACGCTTCGGGAGCTCAGGACATACAAGGACGCGGGGCTCATGCTCCTGGCTTTTCTCGTCTACAACGACGGAGTCAACACCATCATCCGCATGGCTCTGACCTTCGGCGATGAGGTCGGAATCGACGCGGGGGAGATGATCGGCGCCCTGGTGATGGTGCAGTTCGTGGGGGTTCCCTTCGCGTTTGCCTTCGGGCTCCTCGCGGACCGGATCGGCGCCAAGCGTGCCATCTACCTGGCTCTGGGGGTGTACGGGGTCATCTCGGTGCTCGCCTTCAACCTCCAGACTGCGACCCAGTTCTACGTCATCGCCGTCCTGGTCGGGACCGTCCAGGGAGGCGCACAGGCCCTGGGACGATCGCTCTTCGCGACCCTGATCCCGAAGCACAAGGCGGGCGAGATGTTTGGATTCTTCGGCGTCTTCGACCGCTTCGGGGGATCCCTGGGCATGTTCGTGTTCGGGGTGGTGCTCACGACGACCGGCTCCAGCCGCCCGGCGATCCTCCTTCTGATCGTGTTCTTCGCGCTCGGGGCCTTCCTCCTTTCGCGAGTGGACATCGAGCGCGGACGCCGCCTCGCCCGCGAGGCCGAGGCGAACCTCCACGCGGTGGGCGGCGGGGCCGCCTGAGCCCGTCGCGGTTTCGGTGGCGCGCGTCACAGCGGCCGTCCTACGACCCGGTGCTAGAATCGTCCGGAACAGCCATCGGATCAGCGATTGAGGACGTTCATGGTCGTCTCCCGCCGTCTGCTCACCGTGGCCCTCCTGGCGGCGGTGGTTCCGGCGTGCTCCATCCGCAAGATGGAGGTCAACAAGCTGGGCGACGCCCTGGCCGAGACCGGCTCGAGCTTCTCTTCGGACGACGACCCGGAGCTGGTGGGCGACGCTGTCCCCTTCGGCCTGAAGACGATGGAAGCCCTCCTGGCGGAGTCCCCTGAACATGAAGGGCTGCTTCTGGCCACGTGCTCCGGCTTCGTCCAGTACTCCTACGGCTGGATCGATCTCGAGGCCGACTACATGGAAGAGGAGAGCCTGGCCCGGGCCACTCACATGCGCGAGCGGGCGCGCAAGCTCTACCTGCGGGCGCTGGGGTATGGCCTGCGCGGGCTGGAAGCGAGATATCCGAGGCTGAGGGGGGAGCTGTCCCGGGATCCGGCGGTCGCGCTCCAGAAGACGAAGAAGAAGGACGTGCCGCTGCTCTACTGGACGGCGGCGGCGTGGGCCGCGGCATTGTCGTTGAAGGTCAACGACCCCGAGGTGTCGGCCGACCAGTCGATCGTCGACGCCCTGGCTCGCCGCGCACTCGTCCTCGACCCCTCCTGGGAGCTGGGGTCGATCCACGAGTTCTTCATCAGCTGGGAGTCCGGACGCTCCTTTATCGGGGGCTCGAAGCAGAAGGCCCTCGGGCACTACCAGAGCGCGGTGGAGCTCTCGAAGGGCCTCAAGGCCTCCCCCTACGTCACGTATGCGGAGAGCATCACCGTCCCGGAGCAGGACCGGGCCGCCTTTGAAGCGGCTCTCCAGAAGGCGCTGGCAATCGACACGGCTCGTCCCAACGACCAGCGCCTGGTCAACATCCTCATGCAGAAGCGCGCGCGCTGGCTGCTCCCCAGAGTCGACGAGTACTTCATTGAATGAGAATCCGAGACCATCATGACGAGGAGCTCGATGCCCCATCTCACGACTGAGTGTCCGCGCCGGCGTCGTGTGCGCTTCTTTCTGATCACCCTCATTGTCGCGGTGGCCATGGCCCTGGCCTGGTCGCCCACCCGGCCCGTGGAAGCCCAGGGGCGCGTGCTCATCCGCATGGCGACCCTCGTCCCTGACGGATCCACGTGGCACCTCATCCTCAAGCAGACCGCGGAGAAGTGGAAGGAGCTGTCGGGCGGCCGGGTGCGAGTCCGTCTCTATCCCGGCGGCGTGGCCGGAGACGACCCGGACGTTGTGCGCAAGATGCGCCTCGGCACCTTGAGCGCCGGGGTCTTGAGTGCCGTGGGCGTGGGCGAGATCGACCGCTCGGTCTATGCCCTCGGGATCCCGCTCATGTACGACTCGTACGAGGAAGTGTACTGGGTCCAGGAGAAGATGAAGGCCGACCTCGAGGCCGGTCTGAAGAAGAGGGGATTCATCGTCCTGAACTGGATGGACGGCGGCTGGGTGTATTTCTTCACCAAGAAACCGGTGGCCGTCCCGGCGGACCTGCAGAAACTAAAGCTGTTCACCTGGGCCGGCGACGCCGAGGCGGTCGAGGTCTGGCGCGCGGGGGGCTTCAGACCCGTCCCGCTGCCCTCGACGGCGATCGCCACGGCCCTCCAGACCGGGCTCATCGAAGCCCTGAGCGCGCCGCCGCAGGTCGCAGTGACCTCCCAGTTCTTCAACCACGCCCCGAACATGACCGATCTGCGTTGGCAGCTCCTCCTCGGCGCCACGCTCATCACGAAGACGGCCTGGGAGAAGATCCCCGCCGACGTTCGGCCCGCGATCCGCCAAGCCACGGTAGACGCGGGAACGCGCCTCCGGAAGGAGATCCGCGAAGCCGAAGCGGCGGACGTCGAGGCCATGAAGAAGCGCGGCCTCACCGTGGTCCCGGTCACCGCGGCGCAGAGAGTCGAGTGGCAGAAGCTCACCGAGACGCTCTACCCGAAGATCCGGGGGAGGGTCGTGCCTCCAGAGGCCTTCGACAAAGCGATGCGCCTTCGGGACGAGTACAGGAAACAGCACGGGGACTGAAGGAGGATGGCCAGTCGTGAGCGGGTCGAGCCGCAGGGGCACGAGCTCCCCTCCAGCGGCCCCTCGCGGATCCTGCCGGGGCCCGTCGGGCGGGGACTGCGGCGCCTCGAGAACGGCCTTCTGATCGCTGCCCTCCTGGGCATGGCGTTTCTCCCGCTGGCCGACACGCTGGGCCGACCGTTCGGCTTCGCGGTGCCCGCCGGCGCCGACTATCTCCGGCAGCTCGTCATGTGGCTCGCCTTCCTGGGTGGGCTCGTCGCGACGCGCGAGCGTCGGCACCTCGCGCTCTCCACCGCCGAGCTCTTCCCCACGCCCGTCCGCCGCTTTGGCCGGCTCCTGGCTGCGGCAGTCGCGGCCGCCACCGTCGCCATCTTGACTTACGCCTCCGTCGTCCTCGTCCTCACCAACCGCGAGGAGGGGCGCACGCTCATGGGCGGAGTCCAGGTCTGGATGCTCGAGCTCGTCATGCCGGTGAGCCTGGCACTGATGGCTCTGCGCTTTGCGTGGGGCGCCTCGGAGCGCTGGCCCGGCCGCGTGATCGCTCTCTCTTCCATCCCGCTCGCGTTCTCTCTCGGCCTCATCCCCGACGCCGTGGCCGGCTGGGCCCTGCCGATGTCGGTCTTCTTCCTGGCGGCGCTCATCCTTGGAACGCCCGTCTTCGTTGCAATGGCAGCCTTCGCCCTCTTCTTCTTTTTCCGCGACGGCATCCCCGTTGCCGCAGTCAGTGCCGAGGTCTATCGCCTCATCTCGTCGCCCACCCTCCCGGCCATACCCCTCCTCACCGCCACCGGCTACGTGTTGGCCGAGAGCAACGCGTCGCTTCGACTCCTCCGCTTCTTCAAGTCGATCCTCGGCTGGATGCCCGGCGGCCTCGCGCTGATTGTCATCGCGGTGTGCGCTCTCTTCACCGCCTTCACCGGCGGATCCGGGATCACCGTGATCGCCATCGGAGGGCTCGTCTACCCCATGCTCCGGGAAGACGGGTATCCGGAGGGTTTCTCCCTCGGGCTCGTCACCAGTGCCGGGAGCCTCGGGCTGCTCTTCCCCCCCAGCCTGCCCGTGATCCTGTACAGCGTCGTGGCGGGTACGCGGGACCAGAGCGTCCCGGCCGACGCCCTCTTCATCGCGGGGCTCGTCCCCGGGGTGCTGATGATCGCCATGGTGGCAGCGTACGCCGTGCAGCGTGGGGTCGCTCTTCGGATCCCACGGCAGTCCTTCGCCCCCCGGGAGATGCTCGCCGCCACGTGGGTGGCCAAGTGGGAGCTCGTCATCCCGGTGGCGGTGGTCTACCTCTTCCTCTCCGGAACCGCCTCACTCGTCGAGACCGCGGCCGCCGCTCTCGTCCTTGCGATGTTCGTGGAGTGCTTCATCACGAAGGACCTCCACGTGTTCAAGACCCTGCCCGTGGCACTCATCAAGTCCTCGGTCCTGGCCGGTGCCGTTCTCATCCTGCTGAGCGCCGCGATGGGCATCACGAGCTACATCGTCGACGCTCAGATCCCCGACACGCTCGTCGACTGGGTGCAGACCCACATCGAGTCCAAGTGGGTGTTCCTGCTCGTCCTGAACCTGCTCCTGATCGTGGTCGGCTGCCTCGTAGACATCTTCTCCGCGATCGTGGTGCTGGCGCCGCTCATCGTCCCCATGGCCACCGCCTTCGGAGTGCACCCGATCCATCTGGGCGTCATCTTCCTGGCGAACCTGGAGCTGGGGTACCTGACGCCGCCGGTGGGGCTGAACCTGTTCCTGTCGGCGTCCCGGTTCAACACACCGCTCACGGCGCTCTTCCGCTACGTGCTGCCCTTCCTGCTCCTGATGGTGCTGTCCGTCCTTCTAATCACCTACGTACCTGACCTGTCGCTGGGCATCCTGAGGCTGACGGGCAAGCTGTGAGGGGACGATGAGAGTCTTCGTCGCCGGTGGAACCGGAGCCCTGGGCCGGCCGCTCCTGCGGGCCCTGCATGGGCGCGGGCACGAGGTCTTTGCGCTGACGCGGCATCCAGAGAAGCACAGCCTCATAGAGGCGCTGGGCGCGCGGGTGGTGTTCGGCGATGCGCTCGACGCTTCGGGGCTCGTCCGCGCGGTCGGCGCCGTCGAGCCGAGCCACATCGTCCATCTCCTGACCGCGTTGCCGCCCGGGGGGCCGCTCCGATCGAAGGACCTGCGGAGCACGGACCGGCTGCGTGTCGAGGGCACGGCGAATCTCCTGCGGGCCGCCGTCGAGGCAGGCGCAAAGCGGATCGTGGCCGAGTCCTTCATGGGCGCCTACGGGACAGCGGGTTCCGCGGAGCTCCGGAACGAGGACAGCCCCCTCGCGCCCGTGCCCCGGCGCTCGGCGCTCGGCGCCTCTATCAACGCTCTGCGCACACTGGAGAAAACGCTGCTGGACGCGCGGGAGGCCGGGAGCATCGAGGCCGTCGTCCTGCGCTACGGTCTCGTCTACGGCCCCGAGGTGCCGTCCACCGTCGCTATGACCCGGCGTCTGCGCAAGCGGCAGGTCTTCGTTCCCGGCGGCGCGAACGGCGTGGCCTCTTTCGTCCACGCCGACGATGCCGCGCAGGCGACCGTGGCAGTGCTCGAAGCGGATCAGCCGAGTGCCGTGTACAACGTCGTCGACGACGAGCCCATGCCGCTCATGGCGTATCTGTCGCTGAGCTCACAGCTGGCCGGGGCCCCGCTCCCGCGCAAGGCACCGGCGTGGCTCATCCGCCTCGCCGCTCCGATCCTGGCCGAAGCCTTCTTCACCCAGCTCCCGCTCTCGAACTCCAGGGCGAAGAACGAGCTCGGCTGGACGCTCGCCTACCCGACGCTCCGCGAAGGGCTTCCACAGACGGCCAGGGTCCTCGAGCCCGGAGACCCACCCCCTTCAGTCGGTGAGTGAGCGGGGCGAGACGCCGTTCAGGAGATCGACGAGACCCCGCCCGCTCTCGGGGACACGGTAGCCAGCCCGGAGAAGCAGCTCATCCGGGTCGACGGCCTCCCCGTAGATCTTCTTGTTGGCGTTCTTGTCCTGCTTGACGACGGCGCCTTCGAGCGACACACCGGCGAAGAGGCCCCGGGTCCGCGAGTAGCTGAGGATCTCCGCCTTCATGCGGAGGTCCGTACCGGCCTCGGCCGTCCGCCCCAGCGGTCCCGCGGCGACCGCCGCGTCCACGCCGAGGGTGAACTTCGACCGGAGCAGGTAGTCGATCCCCTTCGGGTTCATGATCAGGAACACGAAATCGGTGGACTGCCCTCCGATCTGGAGCCCGAAGCTGCCGCCCCCGAGGCTGATCATGAGCGGCGGCCCCCACTCGTCCGTGGTTCGACACACCACGGCACCCTTGCCCCAGCGCCCGCCGATCCCCAGCGCGAGCTTCTTGACACCCGGGACGACCGCCACGCACTCCGCGTTGTCGAGGAGGTCGCGGGGGATGCTCTCCTTCCCGGCCAGCAGCTCCTCCAGGACCTCCTGGCAGGAGTCGAGCCTCTTCTCCTCTTTCGTCAGGGCAGCGGCCGGGCTTGCCGCGAGGGCCGAGAGGGCCCATGCAGCGACCAGCCCGCGTGTGAAGCGACTTCCCGATGTGCCGGACGGGACCGAGCAACCCATGTCCCTATGATCGCCCCATTCATCGCGATGAGCACGTGAGCCGTCTCACGGGCACGGGTGGGGCGGGGGATCTGGTTCTGGCTAGAGGTGGTGCTTCATCTCAGCCAGGGGGCCCTTCCACAAGTGACCGAACCCGGAAAGCCTGCTGCCGGAACCGACAGGCTCGAGCAACCTCAATCCCGGACCGCTTCCCGGTTGCCCAAAGTCCCCGTAGGAGAGCTGTGGATCGTACTCGAGAAGATCTCGCCGACTCTCGTACTCGACTGTCAAGCGATCTCCCTCGAGCGACCAGGTGGCCTGCGTCGTTTGGGAGGTGTCCCGGCGGGAACCATCCTCCGCGCGGCACGTCGTGACGATCCGAGCCTTGTTGCCGTCCTGCAACTCCAGGTCTACGTTGCACTCGGATTCCGTGACGCTGCCGTAGGTCCCCAGGTACTTCTCCCGAGTGCGAGCCCCCTCCTGCGTCGCGATAGATGTCGTCAGGGCTCCGACGAGAAGCACGGCACTCGTGGCGGAATGAATCATGTTTCGCTCCCGTCCCCAGAGGCCAATGATAGCAGGACCATCATCGAATGCGTCCGACGGTGTGCGTCACAGTCTGGGGTCAGGTCTGCCAAGCTCGTCGCGGACGCGCAGCACGCTGCCGTTGCCATCGAGAACGGCTGCACGATGGTGACGACCGACTCGGACTACGACCGTTTCCAGGGGCTGCGATGGCAGTACCCTCTTCGCCCCGGGCAATAGGCTGAGCTCGGTCTGGACCGAGTTGCCCTCGGGGAGAGGATTCAGGGCCAGGGGTTTGGAAGGGTCCTGTCCAGCGAAGGTACGGCCGTTCGCTGGACAGGACGACAGCTAGAAGCCCTGGACCTTGGCGGCCTTCTTGTAGCAGTGGAAGACGATATGGAGGCCGAGCGCGATGACCGCGAGCCAACCGATCCACCACGTGCTCTCGGTGAGGCCCAGGTTCCCACCGGCGAAGTAGGTCGTGTGCTGGCCGATCATGGCCCAGAGGAGCGGCAGCGACATGTAGGTGTTGTGCTTGGAGCGGAGGCCGGCCAGCTTCACCAGGTCTCCGTCGGGGGCGTTCCCTTCCTTGATCGCGCGGATGATCTTCTGCTGGGCGGGCCAGATCCGGAACCAGACGTTGAACGCCATGATCGTCCCGAACATGGCTCCGGTGTGGATCAGCGTGCCCCGGTAGGAGAAGCCGCCGACGTTGACCATGAGGTAAAGCACGCCTGCCAGGAGCAGGAAGGACACGCCAAACGCGAGCCGCACGTTCTTGGCCAGGGGACTCTTCCACAGGAAATCGTAGACGAACACCGCCAGGAAGCTCACGGCGATCATGATGAAAGCGCCGTTCGTCCACTTCTCGCCGGTCGTATTGTTGGTCATGTAGTAGACGAGCGCCAGGAGCAGGACGCCCGTCGCCCAGGTCCAGGCCGCGCCCCAGCGGAACCAGAAGAGCGCCCGCGGCAGGAGCTCGGGGACCACCGTCTTCTTGGTCGCCCCGTCCAGCTTCGCCATGAACGGGCCGTTGACCCAGTTGAAGAAGTAGAGAAGGCCTATCCAGATGATCCCCGCGAACACGTGAAACCATCGAAACACCGCTTCGAAACCAGCAGACATAGTGCTTGCCCCCTCTATTGCGAGTGCGACGAGGCCGTGAGGCTGGTCGTGAGCCTTCGGCCTGCGGTTTAATTGATGTGCGAAAGCCCGGCCTGGGAAATCGCGGGAGTGTAGCACCGCGCCCGCGAGATTGTCCACATCGGATACAGGGGCAAGGCTCCTCCCACGGGAAGTGTTTGTGCTTGCTCTACTTCCTACCCTTGCCGCTGCCTGTCGGGACCCGGGAGAGCTCGTCGTACATGTGGATGGCGGACTTCATGGATTTGTGGAAATCCCTGAGGTCCAGGCTCTCGTTTTCCGAATGGGCGTTGCACCTGGGGTCTTCCAGGCCCATGAGGAGACAGGGCGCTCCACCCAGCAGATCGGCGAACGGACCGACGAACCCGATGGAGCCACCGGCGCCGATCATGGCCGTCTCCTTCCCGTAGCCCTTCTGGAGGGCGCGCCGAGCGGCGTCGAAGGCAGGCCCCTCGGGGTTTGTGGTCCACCAGGGAGAGACGCCCGTCACCTTCGCCGTCACCTTCGCGCCATAGGGAGGTCTCGAGGTGAGCTTCCTGACGAGGGCCTTTGCCGCCGTCTTCGGGTCCATGTTCGGCACGATGCGAAGCGAAAGGCGCGCCCGGACACTGTCGATGATCTGATTGGACGAGCCCTGGAGCGGGCGAGCCTCGAAGGCGATCACGGTCAGCGAGGGCCGGCTCCAGAGCTTCTCGTACACGGTGTAGCCCTTCTCTCCCGCCAGCTTCATGCCCTTCACCATCCGGGCGTCGCGCTTGAACTTGGCCTCGTTGAAGGGCAGCTTCCGGATGCTTTGATGCTGGGCCTTGCTCGGTTTCTTCAGCTTGGCGTAGAGCCCCGGAGCCTTGATCTCGCCGTCCTTGCCCTGCAGGTCGGCGATCAGCTTGCACATGATCTGGACGGGGTCGGGCACGGGACCGCCCCACATCCCGCTGTGGAGGGGCTGCTCGAGGCACTTCACCTCCACGTCCACCTGGCAGATGCCGCGCAGCTGGTACGTGAGCGCTGGGATGCCGGTGTCGAAGTTGGCGGTGTCGGACAACACGATGAAGTCCGCATCGAGCTTGTGCCTGTACTGCTTCAGGAATCGACCGAGGTTTTCGGAGCCGATCTCCTCTTCACCCTCGATGACGAATCGGACGTTCACGGGCAGCTCGGCCTCGGACTTCAGATAGGACGCCACCGCCGCGATGTGGGTCATGACACCGGCCTTGTCGTCGACGGTGCCGCGTCCGTAGAGCCGGCCCTTGCGCACGGTGGGCTCGTAGGGCGGCGAGATCCACTTCTCGGGCCTGCCCTCCGGCTGGACGTCGTGGTGGCCGTACAGGAGCACCGTCGGGGCCCCCGGCTTGTGCAACCAGTCTCCGTAAACGTAGGGGTGGACGCCCTCGACCTCGAGGATCTGGACGTTCTCGACGCCAGCGGTGCGCATGACGTCGCCGACGGCCTCCGCTGAGCGGTAGAGCTCCTGGGGGGGATAGCCGTCGGCGGACACGCCGGGAATCCGGCTGAGATCGACCAGCTGCTCGAGGAACTCGGCGCGGTGGGCGTCGAGGTAGCGGAGAGCAGCTTTCACGTTGCCATTGGCGTTGGCCATGGATCCTCCTGTCGAATGCGGTCAAGATGAAGAGTGGGTTCTTCCGATACCAGTCTAAGTCAGAACCGACGCAACGAGGATAGTCAGTACGGACGACTCATCCCGAGTCTGGAACCGGCGGTGGCCGGGTTCCGGGGCTAGAGACCGTCTCGGCTCAGGCACATGAGCGTCATGTCGTCGTGGGGTCGCACGGTGTCGCAGAAGCGCAGGACGTCCTCCACGATGCCGTCGATGAGCTGACGACCCGTCTCGTGCGATCGGCTGCGGATGTACGCCTCCAGACGGACGTCCCCGTACTCCTCGTCTGCCGGGTTGGCGGCCTCGGTGATCCCGTCGGTGTACATGAGGAGCCGGCTCCCGGGCCGGAGCTGGAGGGTCATCGCCTCGTACGGGGTCTCGGGAAGAACGCCCAGCGCCATACCCGTCGCCCCGAGGCGTGCCCTCGGCACGGTGCCGGGCCCACGGCCCCTTCGGGACGTTGGAGGCCTGCTGGTGCGGGCTGCGCACCACGCCGATCGGTCGCATCTCCACCCGATCAAGCGTGATGCGCCATTTGGGAGATATGCAACCCCCTCCAGGGTTTGAGGGACCAGCGGCGCTATGATGATGCTCGCAGTGTCTCCCCCGCTCACCCGCGCCGACATCGACTCGCTCGACCAGGGGGACGAGCTGGGCTTCCTGCGCGACGCATTCGTCCTGCCCGACGACGTGGTCTACCTCGACGGCAACTCCCTCGGAGCGCTCCCCATCCGGGCGGTCAAGCGCCTCGGGACGCTCGTCGAGGAGGAGTGGGGGCAGGGGCTGGTGCGCAGCTGGATCGACCTGCCCGAGCGCGTGGCCGCCGCCCTCGCACCGCTGCTGGGGGCTTCCCCGGACGAGGTCGCCGTCGGCGATTCCACCTCGGTCAACCTGTTCAAGCTCCTGTCCGGCGCCACCCGTCTCCGACCGGACCGCCCCTTCATCCTCTCGGAGAAGGGCAACTTCCCCACGGATCTCTACGTGGCCCAGGGAGTGGCAAGGACGCTCGGGGGACTGGATCTGCGTCTCGTGGAGCGAAGCGAGATCGCGGCGTCCCTCGACGACCGGGTGGCGGTGCTCCTCCTGACACACGTGGACTTCCGCACCGGGGAGACGCAGGACATCCCGGTTCTCACGGCAGCGGCCCACGAGGCCGGCGCTCTCGCGCTCTGGGACCTCTCGCACAGCGCCGGCGCCCTGCCCCTCGAGCTCGACGCGTGGGGCGTCGACCTGGCCGTGGGGAGCGGTTACAAGTACCTGAACGGCGGACCGGGGGCCCCGGCGTGCGCGTTCGTCGCGCGCCACCTGCACGATGCCATCGAGACGCCGCTTCAGGGCTGGATGGGGCACGCCGAGCCGGCGACCGGGTCGAGGTGGAGGTGCTCCCGCGTGCGGGCCACTTCGAGCGCGTCAATCCGAAAAGCACCGCCGGGCCCGGCGTGCGTGGCGCCGTGCGTGGCGCCGTGAAGGCGCTTCTCGCCGGGCCCACTCCCTGACGTGCCACAATCGGCCCCGGCCCGAAGGGCCTTCGCCCTCACGTTTCTTCAAGGAGACCGTCATGATCCGACGAACAGCCCTCCTCGCCCTCGGCGTTCTGCTCATCGCCTGGCCGGTGGCCGCCCAGCCCAGCCGGACCTACCCGTCCGCAAAGCACGGCGGCAACTACATGCACAACTTCTACTTTCCGCCCGCGCCGAGCTCGACGCCCTGGGCCCCGGACTGGAGCCCCGACGGCAAGTGGATTGCCGTGGCCATGAGCGGCTCGATCTGGAAGGTCGACCCGCAAACCGGCGTCTCGCACGAGCTGACCCACGGCGAGACGTACCACTCCTCCCCGGACTGGTCGCCCGACGGCAAGTGGATCATCTTTACGGCGGACGACGGGGGCCGGACGATCCAGCTCGAGATCCTCGACGTGGAGCGCGGCGAGACCTTTCGCCTCACAGATGACGAGTTCATCTACACGGACCCGGTCTTCTCTCCAGACGGGACACAGGTCGCCTACGTCTCGACCAAGCCCTCCGGGCACTTCAACGTCTACGTGCGATCCATCGCACACGGCCAATGGGCGAGCGAAGAGGTGGCGGCGAGTCGGGACAACACCTTCGGGCGCAACCGCCTCTACTTCGGCGAGTGGGACATGCATCTCACCCCGGCCTGGTTTCCTGATGGCAACGAGCTCCTGATCGTGTCCAATCGGGACGTGCCGCTCGGCTCCGGCAACGTGCTCCGGATTCCGGCCGGCCCGGACGGGATCGCGGAGGGTCGAACCGTCCTCCGAGAGCAGACGCTCTACCGCACGCGGCCGGATGTCTCGATCGACGGTAAGCGCTTCGTCTACTCCTCCACCAGCGGAGCGGCCGATCAGTTCTCCAACCTCTACGTCCAGCCCACCGTGGGGGGAGAGCCGTACAAGCTGACCTTCTTCGAGCACGACGCATTCCACCCGCGCTGGTCTCCCGACGGCGAGTGGATCGCCTACATCTCCAACGAGGGCGGTCTCCCCCGCCTGGCGCTCCTCGAGACCTACGGTGGCGAGCAGAGGACGGTCCGGATCACCAAGAGGCACTGGAAGCGGCCGACGGGCGTTCTCTCGGTGTCGACGCGGGAGTCCGGGACGGACGGGGTCACAGGCGCGCGCATGCACCTCACCGCGGCCGACGGCAAGTTCTACGCGCCGGCAGATTCCTACGCCCGGGTCAGTGCTGCCGGAGATCCGATCTTCCACACCGAGGGACGCTTCCGCGTCGAGCTTCCCGTGGGGACGACACGTCTTACCGCGGTCAAGGGGTTCGAGTTCTGGCCCACGACGGCGGAGGTCCGTATCGAGGCCGGCGAGATCGCCGAGCTCACCATGACTCTCGAGCGCATGGCCGACGTGGCGGCCGAGGGCTGGTACGACGGCTCCACCCACGTCCACATGAACTACGCGGGCAACCTCCACAACACACTCGAGAACCTGATGATGATGTCGACCGCCGAGGACCAGGACGTCGTCAACGAGCAGGTGGCCAACAAGGACAACCGGATTCTTGACCATCAGTTCTTCATCCAGGGCGGCGGGCCTCACCCGCTCTCCACGCCCGAGCGGCTCCTCGTCGTGGGCCAGGAGTACCGACCGCCGTTTTACGGTCACGTCTTCATGTTCGGCATGAAGGATCACTTGATCTCTCCCTACACGACGGGATACGAAGGCACGGCGATCGAGAGCCTGTACCCCAGCAACACCGACATGTTCCGCAAGGCCAGGGCCCAGGGCGCCACCGTCGGCTACGTGCACGCGTTCGCCGGCGACGACGACCCGCTCGAGGGCACTCTCGGCGTCGCCCGGGGTTTCATGGTCGACGCCGCCCTGGGGACCACGGACGCGGTGGAGTGGTCCGCGGCAGGCGAGGCCGGGTTCCCTCCGCTCTATTCCGTGTGGAACAACGGCCTGAAGGTCACCGCCGTGGGCGGGGAGGACTCGATCAGCAACCTTCACCGCAGCAAGCTCGTCGGGTCCGTGCGCACGTACGTCCACACGGGCGATCGCGGCCTGGACATGGATGCATGGTTCACGGGCCTCAGGGCCGGGCACGCCTTCGTCTCGACCGGGCCCCTGGTCGAGCTCACCGTGGACGGCTCCGGGCCGGGCGAGACGGTGGCGCTCGCGGGGCGTGGCACGGTCGAGGTCCGCGGCCGCGTGCGGTCGATCACGCCTCTTTCGAGCGTGAGGGTGCTCTTCAACGGCCGAGTCCTCGAGGAGATCCCGCTGGACGGGGACAGGAAGAGCGTCACCTTCACGAGGACCCTTGCGGTCGACGAGAGCGGGTGGTTTCACCTGCGCGCCGACGGCCATCCCGAGGAGCGATTCCCTCTCGATGCCCGTTACGCGCAGGCCTTCACGAACCCGGTCTGGGTCACAGTGGGCGGTCAGCCCGTCCGCAGCCGCGAGGCGGCCGAGTACTCGGTGCGCTGGATCGACAAGCTCCGGGGCATGGCCGAAGAGTGGCCGGGCTGGCGGTCGCAGAAGGAGCAGGACCACGTCTACGCTCAGTTCGCCGAGGCGCGGGCCGTCTACCGCAAGTTCGCCGAGGAGGCAGACGCAATCGCGAAGCAGTGAGCGCAATCAGGACTCGCCGGGCGCTCGACGTTCGCGGGGCAAGGGGTCAGCCAGAGACTGGTGGATTTTCAACCCCCTCTCATCTGGCGGCCACGATCTGCCGAGTGCGCCGCAGACTCTCCTGGAGGCTCGGTCCCAACGGGGCCAGCTCGGCAGCTTTCTCGAGGTAGAGCAGGGCCTTTTCGTGGTCCCCTTTCGAGCCATAGGTCTGGCCGAGGGTCTCCTCGACCAGCGGAAAGAAAATCTTCGAGCTGGCTCGCTCTTCGTAGCGGGGCGGCAGCTGGTCGACCGTGTCGAGGGCCAGCGCGAGGCCCTCTTCGGCGTCGATACCACCTGCGACCAGAGCTCTGGCCAGCAGGTTCCAGCTGTGGAACCCCGGCGAGTCCTCGACGGCCTGCCGAGCCAGCGTCTCGGCCTCGGCGGCTTGCCCCGCTTCGAGGAGGATCTCGTTGAGCGTGTAACGAGACCAGACGTCGGTGGGGGCGATCTCCAAGGCGGCTCGAGCGGCGGCCTCGGCCTTCTCGAGGTCCCCAGACAGCGTCTCTGCATAGGCAATCTCGTTGTAGATCAGGGCTGCCTCTTCCATGGTGAGGGCACGCTCGAGGTCTTTCCCTCGACACAGGCCATCGCGATGAACGCCTGCCCGTCGACCTCGTCGATCTCGTAGACCGTGCAGATGTTCGGATGGTCGAGAGCGGCCGCTGCTTTCGCCTCGCGCGTGAATCTGTCGACTGCCGTCGGCGTGGTTCGGATGTGCTGCGGCGGGAACTTCAAGGCGACGATGCGCTCGAGCTTCGTGTCCTCGGCCTTTTAGACGACGCCCATGCCACCCTGGCCGAGCTTCTCGAGGACGCGGTAGTGCGAGATGGTGGTGCCGATCACTGCCAGCCTGCCCCCTTCGACCCTCTGAGGGACTCAGTATAGGCAGCTCAGCGGATGGCGCCGCGTTCAAGCGCTTCAGCTTGCCCTCGGTGGCGTCCTGGGCCATCGTCGGGGGATGCCCCGGCGCCACATCGAGGTCGTGAACGCCCGTCAGAACAACTTGAAGGGTGTGAGCGTGAGCGTCCCGATCGGCGCCGTGACCGCGGTCACGGGGGTCGCGGGCGCCGGAAAATCCTCGCTCGCGTTCGACGTCCTGTACGCCGAGGGGCATCGGCGGTACGCCGAGACGTTCAGCCCCTACGCCCGGCAGTTTCTCGAGCGCCTCGACCGGCCCCGGGCCGAGAAGATCGACGGCGTGCTGCCGGCCGTCGCGGTGGACCGGACGGCGCCGGTGCGGACCTCCCGCTCTACGGTCGGAACGATGACCTCGGTGGCCGACTACATGCGAGCGCTCTACGCGCGCGCGGCCACGCTCCACTGCCGAAGCTGCCACGAGCCGGTGCGCCGCGACACGCCGTCGGCGATCTTCGACGCCCTCGTGGCCGCCGGCGAGGGCCGGGACGCGCTCGTCTGCTTTCCCCACCGGGTCGGGGCGAAGGTCAGCTCCAGTGTCGTGCGCGAGTCCTTCGAGAAAGCCGGCTTCCGGCGGGTCCTCGAAAACGGCGAGGCCGTGCGAGTCGAGGAGGCGCGGCTGCGCCCGGAGGCAGGACGGATCAGCGTCGTCCTCGACCGCATCAGGGTGGAGCGAGGTCGTCGTCAGCGGATCATCGACTCGCTGGAGGGTGCCCTCCGACACGGCGAAGGACACGTGGAGTTCCGCATCGAGGGAGAGGCCCGACCCCTCCGGTTCAGCGAGACGCTGCACTGCGCCCGCTGCGACATCGACTATGCCGACCCCTTTCCGGCGCTTTTCTCTTTCAACAACCCGGTCGGGGCCTGCGCCACCTGCAAGGGGTTCGGACGGACGATGGCGATCGATCCCCACCTCGTCATCCCGGATCCCGGAAAGACCATCGACCAGGGCTGCGTGAAACCGTTCCAGACGAACTTCTACAGCGACTGCCAGGACGACCTGGAGCGTTTCTTCCGTCGGGCAAAGCTCCCCACGGACGTGCCGTGGACGCGGCTGCCCAAACAGGTGAAGCAGCTCGTCTGGGAGGGCGAGCCCGGAGGCCGCAAGGACTGGCAACGGAAGTGGTACGGCATCGAGGGCTTCTTCGAGTGGCTGGAGTCGCGAACGTACCGGATGCACGTGCGCGTGTATCTCTCGCGCTTTCGCAGCTACGGGACGTGCGCCGATTGCAGTGGCGCGCGCCTCACCCCCGAGGCGCGGCTCTACCGCCTCGCGGGGCGGACGCTGCCCGAGGTGGAGGCGTTGCCGGTGAGCGAGGCCGAGCGCGTCTTTCAGGAGTGGTCGGTGCCGGCCAGGGATCCGGCGTCGCAGCAGCTGCTCCACGAGGTCCGGGGGCGCCTACGCTTCCTGGTCGACACGGGTCTCGAGTATCTGACCCTCGGACGCCAGTCGCGGACGCTCTCCGGCGGCGAGGCCCAGCGGGTGACGCTGGCCACCGCTCTCGGGGGCTCGCTCACGAGCACCCTCTACGTCCTCGACGAGCCGTCTGTCGGGCTGCATCCCCGTGACGCGGGGCGGCTCTCTGCGGTGCTCGAGCGGCTTGCCGATGCCGGCAACGCGGTGGTGGTCGTCGAGCACGACCCGGCCCTCATCGGCTCCGCCGACCACGTCATCGACCTCGGCCCCGGTCCGGGACGGGAGGGGGGCGAGGTCGTCTACCAGGGACCGGTGGCCGGGCTCGTGAAGGAGCCGCGGTCGAAGACGGGCGCGCACCTCGCGGGACGTCTCGAGACGCCTCGCCCGCCGAAGAGGCGCCGACCCCACCGCAAGCGGCGCCTCCGCATCCGCGGAGCGAAAGAGAACAACCTGAAGGACATCACCGTCGAGATCCCCCTGGGTCTGCTTGTCTGCGTGACGGGCGTCTCCGGCTCGGGCAAGTCGTCCCTCGTCGATCAGGTCCTCCATCGCAACATGCGGCGGCGCTTCGGCCTCGGCGAGTCCGAGCCGGGCGACTGCGACGGGATCGACGGGGCGTCGGGCGTCACGGGTGTCACGCTGGTCAACCAGGCACCCCTCGGGGCGAGCTCGCGGGTGAACGCTGCGACATATATGAAGGTGCTCGAGCCGCTGCGGAAGGCCTTCGCGGCAACGCCCGAAGCCCGGGCGCAGCAGCTCCAGCCCACTGCCTTCTCGTTCAACTCCGCAGCCGGAGCCTGTCCCGTGTGCGAAGGCGCGGGCTACGAGAAGGTCGAGATGCAGTTCCTGCCCGACGCCCTCGTGCGCTGCGCGGCCTGCGACGGGCGCCGGTTCCGCCACGAGGTGCTGGAGATCCGGTGCAAGGGGCTCTCGATCGCCGAGGTACTGGACCTCCCCGCGACGGAGGTGGCGCGTCTTTTTGCCGACGTCCGCGGCCTGCCCAGGGCCCTCCAGCCGCTCATCGACCTAGGCCTCGGCTACCTCTCCCTCTCGCAGCCCGCTCCCACCCTCTCGGGGGGCGAGGCCCAGCGGCTGAAACTCGCCCGGGCCTTGACGGAGGCCGGCGAGAGCCAGGGCCGTCTCTACCTGCTCGACGAACCCACCACCGGGCTCCACGCAGCGGACGTCGCGGTGCTCGTGGGCGCGCTCCACCGCCTCGTCGACGCCGGCCACTCCGTCGTCGTCGTGGAGCACGACATGGAGGTCGCCAAGGCAGCGGACTGGGTCCTGGACCTCGGACCCGAGGCCGGCGACGACGGAGGCCGCATCGTCGGCGAGGGGCCGCCCGAAAGGGTGGCGGCACTCGCCACCCCCACAGGCCGGGCGCTGGCCTCCGCTCTGAGGATGAAGCGGCGACGCACTCCCCTCTCGGCGAACGGGAAGACGATCGGCTCGGCGACTCGGTCCGTCCGCGCCCTCCGGGCCGCTCGCCGCTCCCGAGGCGCCGGGACGAGGAAGGCAAGGGATGTCATCCGCATCGTGGGGGCCCGGGAGAACAACCTCGACCGCGTCGATGTCGACATCCCCCGTGACCGTCTGGTGGCCATCACCGGGGTCTCGGGCTCCGGCAAGTCCACGCTGGCCTTCGACGTCCTCTTCGCCGAGGGACAACGACGCTTCCTCGACTGCCTGTCGACGTACGTGCGTCAGTTCATCCGCCCCCTGGCCCGTCCCGAGGTGGACCGCCTGGAGGGCGTCCCCCCCACGGTCGCCCTCGAGCAGAAGCTCTCCCGGGGCACGCCTCTTTCCACAGTGGGCACGACCTCCGAGGTGTATCACCACCTCCGGCTCCTCTGGGCGCGGCTGGGCGAGGTGCACTGCCCGAAGTGCGGTCTGCCGGGACAGGTGGTCGACACTGCGTCGCTGGCGGCCCGCGTGGCCGAGGACTTCCCGTCCGGCGCTCTCGACGTTCTCGCCCCGCTCGTGCGGCGACGCAAGGGCTTCCATCTCGACGTCATCGCCGCGGCGGCGAAGCGCGGCGTGGCAAGCGTCCGGATCGATGGCACGCGCTACGACGCGCAGAATCCTCCTCGTGTGGACCGCTTCCAGATTCACGACGTCGAGGCCGTGGTCGGGCGGGTTGCGGGTGGCCGCGGGCGTCCGGGGCGCCTCGAAGCGGTGATCGCGAAGGCGCTCGAGCTGAGTGGCGGCACTCTCCTGGCAGCAGGAAAACGCGGCGAGCGCTTCTACTCGACTCGACGCGCGTGCCCGAGCTGCGGATCGGGATTGCCCGCCCCGGACCCCCGCCTCTTCTCGTGGAGCCAGAAGTACGGCGCCTGTCCCGCGTGCGACGGCTTCGGCTCGCCGCGTCTCGACGACGACGAGAGCGGCCGACGGCGCTCCGAGCTCCCGTGCCGCTCGTGCGGCGGGACCCGGCTCCGTCCCGAGGCCCGCGCGGTGAAGATCGCGGGCCGCCACATCGGTGAGATCTCGGCCCTCACCGTGAAGGAGACTCGAGGCTGGCTGGGCACCCTCGAGGGGGTCCTTCCCCCGGAGGTGCGCGACCGCGTGTGGCCGGAGCTCACGTTGCGCCTGGAGCTCCTCGATCAGCTCGGGATCGGCTACCTCACGCTGGAGCGCGGGGCCGACACCCTCTCCACCGGGGAGGCCCAGCGCATTCGTATCGTGGCCGCCCTGGCCTCGAATCTGCGCGGCGTCTGCTACGTCCTCGACGAGCCGACGGTGGGCCTGCACCCGCGCGACGACGAGGCGCTGACGAAGGCGCTCCTGGGTCTGCGCGACCGGGGCAATACGGTCATCGTCGTGGAGCACGAGGACAGCGTCATCCGAGCCGCCGACCACATCATTGACCTCGGGCCCGGCGCCGGGCCGCACGGGGGACGGGTCGTGGCGACCGGATCCCCCAAGCAGATGGCGCGCAATCGCGCTTCGACCACCGGTCGATGGCTTCGGGGCCAGGGAGAGCACCCACCCTGGCCCCGGCGGAGCCTGAAGAAGGCCGCGGCGCTCCGCGTCGTCGGCGCGCGGCTGCACAACCTGCGCGACGTCACGGTCGACATCCCCCTCGAGCGCCTGACCGTCGTGACCGGAGTCTCCGGATCCGGCAAGTCCACCCTCGTGCGCGACGTCCTCTATCGCGCGGTGAAGGCACGACTGGCGGGCAAGCGACTGCCGCCGGTGCTCGACAAGCTGGAAGGCACTCGCGGGATCTCCCGGGCCCTGGAGGTCGACGAGTCCCCCATCGGTCGCACGCCCCGCTCGGTGCCGGCGACTTACGTCGGGATCATGGACATGATCCGGACGCTCTTCTCTGCCGTGCCCGACGCCCGCGCCCTCGGATACAGCCGGAGTCGCTTCTCCTTCAACGTCAAGGGCGGACGCTGCGAGCGCTGCGAGGGCCAGGGGCGGCTCCGGGTCACGATGTCGCTCCTCCCCGACGTCTACATCCCCTGCGAGAGCTGCCGCGGGCGCCGCTACAACGCCGACACCCAGGCCGTCCTCTTCAAGGAGAAGTCGGTGGCCGACGTCCTCCAGATGACGGTCGACGAGGCGAAGGAGCTCTTCTCCGCGATAGGGGTCATCCGGCGGCCACTGGAATTCCTGTCCGAGGTCGGCCTCGGGTATCTGGCGCTCGGCCAACCGTCGCCGACCCTCTCCGGCGGGGAGGCCCAGCGGATCAAGCTCGCGGCGGAGCTGACGTCGCCCGGCTTCGGCCCGTCGCTCTTTGTCCTCGACGAGCCCACGACCGGGCTGCACATGGCCGACGTGGCCAGGCTCGTGTCCTCTCTCCAGCGCCTCGTCGACCGCGGCGACACCGTGATCGTCATCGAGCACAACCTCGATCTCATCGCCGCCGCCGACTGCGTGATCGACCTCGGCCCCGAGGGCGGTGAGGCCGGGGGCCGCGTCGTTTCCCGGGGCACACCCGAGCAGGTCGCGCGATCGAAGCGGTCGCGGACGGCGCCCTACCTGCGGGCATTCCTGGCCCGGCGGCTTCCTCGGAAGCCTTCGAGGCCGATCGAACCGCCCGCGAGGTCGTGATCCTGAACCTTTTCGTCGCCCTGCAGGAGTGCGTCGTCAGCCGAGAGAGAAGGTGAGCCCATAGTCCCCGGGCGGCAGCAGGGCCAGGAGGAGGCGCGAAACCGAATCGCGGTCAGCCAACCAGCGCGAAGCCCTCTTCCTCAAAGTGCGGATCGAAGGCGAAGGCCCGCTTCAGGCCTCGTTGCCGCATCACGAGGAAGGACACGGCGTCGACCAGACTCAGGTGACGCTTCTTCCGGGCTAGGAGAAAATCGAGTCCGCTTTCGAATGTCGGTTCGTCGACCCAGGTGATCTCGGCGAGAGGCGCAAGGTCCGCGCGGAAGGCCCGAACCGCCGCCAGGCCGAGACGCCGCCCGAGGAGAGCGTAGGTCTCGACGAGGACGAGGGACGTCGTCACCAGGACCGCTCGCTCGGCGCCCAGCGCCTCGAAAGCCCGCCGCGCGCGGCGATGCGCCTCGTCCTTTGGGTTCATGAGGGCGAGGATGGCCGAGGTGTCGAGGAAGGCCGGAGTCAGTCGAAGGCCTCGTCGAGATAGTGGTCGTGACGCCTCGCCAGGTCTTTCGCGCCTCGTCGATCCGGGAAACGGCCCAGGATGCGGGCGGCGCGGTCGTAGAGGTCGGCACGGTTGGCCTTCTCCTCCTCGAACCCTCTGTCGACCAGGCGGCGGATCGTCTCCGCCAGCGACACGCCCTCCTCTCGCGCCCGGGCGCGCAGCTTGCGGGCCTGGGCCTCGGTGAGCTGAATCTGTGTGCGAATCATCAGCTTAGTGTAATCACATCATGCTGTGATGGCAATTCTCCTCGTCGCGGTGGAGCTCTCGCTTTCCACCTCCGACGAGACCGGAGGCTCCCGCAGCTTTGCCAGCTCGAGACGACGGGAACAGGCGGCTATACTCCGGGATAGTGCTTAGCCGGCTGGGTTCGGTCGTTCTCGCCGCGGTTCTGCTCGGCGTGCCTCGAGTGCTCGATGCCGGCGCGTTCGGGGCACAACCCTCGGTGTACTTGGCGGTGGCCACCATGGACCCGAAGCTCCGGGGCTTCGCGGCGGAGCCTCGGGTGGGCGATCGGGGCCAGCGCTCTCACGCTCGCCGCCTGGCCCGGTAAGGCCACGATGGTCGTCGAGCTCCTAGGCGTCTCCAGATCCGAGGCTCCAGGCGGCCGCGCGATGGAGGCCGCACGTTTCGTCCTTCACGACGGGCCAACCACGCGGCGCGTGATCCTGCACTACGCGCCGGGCCAGGGCGCGCGGGCCGCGCGTCGGCTGCTCGAGAGGCTGCCCCCCTCTGGGCCCGAGCTGCCTCTGGCCGATCACGAGGTCCAGTGGGAATGGACGTGACAACCGCAGTGGACCCGTAGGAGAAACCACTGGACGGTGGTACAAACGCGCGCGAGGATGGACGGATGAGATCGCTCACCTGGGAATGCAACCATAACGCTGCATGAGAACGCGGGCCAGCCGGCCCCTCGATCGTCGCTGGTCAACGTGCCGCGGCTGGTCTCGGCCTACTACACGCTGAGCCCCGACGTCTCGAAGCCCGCCCAGCAGGTGGCGTTCGGCACGTCCGGTCACCGGGGCTCGTCGTTCAAGGGCAGCTTCAACGAGGGCCACATCCTCGCCACGAGCCAGGCCATCTGCGAGCACCGGAGGGCCAGCGGCATCGACGGCCCTCTCTTCCTGGGCATGGACACGCACGCCCTCTCCGAGCCGGCCCTCGCCACCGCCCTCGAGGTGTTCGCGGCCAACGGCCTCGAGGTCATGATCCAGAAGGGGCGACGCTACACCCCGACGCCGGCCATCTCTCACGCCATCCTGGCCTGGAATCACAGGCGCAAGCGCGGCCGCGCCGATGGTGTCGTGGTCACGCCGTCGCACAACCCGCCTGGAGACGGCGGATTCAAGTACAACCCGCCCAACGGCGGACCCGCCGACGCCGCGCTCACCAGGGCCTTCGAGGCCCGGGCCAACGAGATCCTCGCGGACGGCCTCCAGGATGTGCGGCGCATGTCGTTCGCGAAGGCCCTGCGGGCCGGGAGCACTCACGAGCACGATTTCGTCGGGCCCTACGTCGACGACCTGGCCAGCGTCATCGACATGGAGGCGATTGCCGGCGCGGGCCTCAAGATCGGTGCCGACCCGCTGGGTGGTTCGTCGGTCGACTACTGGGTCCCGATCGCCGAGCGGTACGGGCTCTCCATCGAGGTGGTTAACCCGGACGTGGATCCGACGTTCTCGTTCATGACCCTCGACCACGACGGCAAGATCCGCATGGACTGCTCGTCGCGATACGCCATGGCCGGGCTCATCGGGATGAAGGACCGTTTCGACATCGCCTTCGGCAACGACGCCGACGCCGATCGCCACGGCATCGTCACCCGGAGTGCGGGGCTTCTGAACCCGAACCACTTCCTCTCGGTGGCCATCTCCTATCTGTTCCAGAACCGGCCGGGGTGGCGCGACGATGCCGCGGTGGGCAAGACCCTCGTCTCCAGCTCGATGATCGACCGCGTGGCCCAGAGCCTCGGCCGGCGCCTGGCCGAGGTGCCCGTCGGCTTCAAGTGGTTCGTCGATGGGCTGCTCGACGGGACATACGGCTTCGGCGGCGAGGAGAGTGCCGGGGCCTCATTCCTCCGGAAGGACGGGAGCGTCTGGACCACCGACAAGGACGGCATCCTCCTGGACCTCCTGGCCTGCGAGATCCTGGCGAAAGCAGGAAAAGACCCTGGGGAGATGTACAGCGAATTGGAGAAGCGGTTCGGGAGCCCGGTCTACCAGCGGATCGATGCCCCCGCCACCCGCGACCAGAAGGCCGCCCTGGCGAAGCTCTCCCCCGAGGCGGTGACCACGGACACGCTCGCCGGCGATCGGATCGTCGCCAAGCTCACCCGCGCGCCGGGGAACGACGCGCCTATCGGCGGCCTCAAGGTCGTGACCGAATACGGCTGGTTCGCGGCTCGCCCCTCGGGCACCGAGGACGTCTACAAGCTGTACACGGAGAGCTTCCGGGATCGCGCGCACCTCGAGCAGATTCAAGACGAGGCACGCAGCATCATCGCCGCCGCGCTCGGGCGGAGACCGCCGGCCCCCTGAGCGACGGACCTCTCCGCCACCCCCCGGGGTCCATAATAGATCCCTTGTAATCGGCACGACCATCGGGCGGTACCGCGTCCTCGAGCGGCTCGGAGTGGGCGGGATGGGTGAGGTGTATCTCGCCGAGGACGTCCGGCTGCACCGGACCGTAGCGCTCAAGACATTGCGGCTGCGGGAGGACGCGCAGACGGACGAGCAGGCTCACGCTCGGCTTCTGCGCGAAGCCAGAGCCGCCGCGGCCCTCACCCACCCGGGCATCGCCGTCATCTACGAGATCGACGAGGTCGAAGGGGAAAAGGGCCCGATCCGCTTCATCGCCATGGAGTACGTCGCCGGGGAAACCCTGGCGGACCACGCGCGGAGGTAACCACCGTCCGTGGAGAGAGCCCTCGACATGGTGGACGACCTGGCGAAAGCCCTGGGCGAGGCCCATGCCCGCGGCGTCGTGCACCGGGACATCAAACCCTCCAACGTCATGGTGACCGCCGACGGTCACCTCAAGATCCTGGACTTCGGTTTGGCCAAGCAGCACGTGTTCGGCACTCCGGACGGCTCGACGTGGAGCCGCGACGCTGCCCGGTCGGGGGGGGGCGCTGCTCGGGACGCTGGCGTACATGTCTCCGGAGCAGGCGCGGGGAAAGACAGTCGATCCACGGGCCGACGTGTACTCCCTGGGAGCGCTGCTCTACGAGCTCGTCGCCGGTGAAGCAGCTTTTGCCGGCGAGAACGCGGTACAGATCCTCGATGCGGTGCTGCATCGGCCCCCGCCATCCCTGCCCGCCGAAAACGACGACTCTCGTGCGCCCCAGGTCGAGACGCTGGTGAAGGAGATGCTCTCCAAGGAGCCGAGCCTTCGCCCGGCCTCGATGGCGGAGGTCCGCGAGAGAATCGCGGCGGGGCGCCGAGGCGCACCCGCCCTGCCTCGCGCCGAGTTGGCCCAGGCCCTGGCCGTCCTCGGGTTTGCCAACATCTCGGGCCGAGGCGAGGACGACTGGCTCGGTACGGGAATCGCGGAGACCGTGATGTCCGACCTGCGTGAGCTGCCGGGGCTGGCGGTCGTCACGCCGGCCCGAGTGCGCGAGGCGATGCGCCACGCGGGAGCCGAGGACGGCGAGGTCGACGAGACCCTGGCCGCTCGGATCGACCGAGGAGGCGCTCGCCTCCCTCGAGCACGCGGCTGCCGGGCGTCGGGCCCTGACGATCGCCCGGGCGCGGAACGAGCCCGAGCTCGAGCGACTGAGAGGCGAGCCCCGATTCGAGGCGCTGTTTCGAAATGCCGGGTGAACGCCGTTCGCGGCCGGACGGGCTCCGGCTACGTGACCCGATGTTGACCCTGTACCGCCCCTCGGCCGCAGCATCGACCGCGTTCTGAAGCGCAGCGGTCGCGTTCGCCGCCTCCACCGTCTCGCTGAGGAACGTCGTCAACCGGACCGGCGACGGGATCGCGGCCATCGGCTGGAAGTCCTCGATGGCCCAGGCGTTGCCCAGGATGCCAGTGTTGCACACGATGCCTTTCGGAGAGCAGCAGGCGAGCGAATCGAGGAGGGTTGTGGTGCCGATCAGCTCGAGCACCGCGTTCACGCCGCCGGGAAAGATCTGCCGAACAGGCTCGGCGACCTCGCCGGTGTCGATCACGACATGGTCGGCCCCGTTCTCAATCAGCGCCTCGCGCTTGGTCTCGTTCCGGGTGGTCGAGATGACGGTCAGCCCCAGGTCCTTGGCAATGGTTGCCGCCGCCATTCCGATCGACGACGTTCCGCCGCGAACGAGCAGCGTCTGCCCCTCCTTCACGCCCATCGCTTCCACCAGGGATCCCCAGGCGGATCAACACCGGAACCTCCAGCTACTCCATCTTCATGTACTACCTCCTGGCGACCAGGGTGCTTCCCGACTACGCCCCCGACCTGCTGATCATCACCGTGGACATGACGGACCTGGCCAACGACTGCGCCTACGAGGCGTACACGGTTTTCGACGGCCGCGGTCTGCCCGAGCGGATCGTCGGTGTGCCGGACCGGGCGGCTGAATACGTTCTCACCCCGTTCGGCATCGAGAAGAAGCCCCTCCGCTTGCGCATCAGCATCCTCCTGAACCGGCATAGCCGCTTGTTCTCCTTTCTGCAATTGGCTCGCCACGACGGTGACGGCAAACCTCGAGGAGAAGACGGCCTATTCCATGCGCGTCTTGTCCGCGGCCATCACGTTCTGGCGCGAGCGCGGCGTGCCCGTGGTGGTCACCGGCGTGCCGCACTACCTTCAGTACGAGGGAAGCTGGTCGACCCGCCCGCACGCGGTTCTGGCCCGGACCACGACCGAGGCGGGCAACCGCATCTGGGCCGAGGCGCAGCTCGCCTTCCTGCGGCGAGGCGACCTGTTGGGCAGGGCCGGCGCCCCCACGGTCTTCTAGCGCAGACGCAGGATCCGGAGCCCGCCGACCAGGACGACGATGCCGATGCCGGTCCCGATGACCAGGTCCGGCACGTTGGAGCCCGTCCACCCCACCAGGGCACCGGCGACGATCACGCCCGCGTTCGCGATCACGTCGTTCGCGGAGCAGATGAAGACCGCCATCATGTGGACACCGTAGTGGCGGTGTCGTGTGATCAGGAGGAGGCACGTGACGTTGGCGGCGAGGGCGAGAAGCGAGACCCCCATCATCGTCGGAGCCTCGGGGATGCTCCCGAACACCGCTCGTCGGAAGACCTCGCCGAGCACTCCGAGGGCAAGAACGATTTGGAGCCAGCCGGTGAGGTGCACGGCTCGACGCTTGAGGGCCGCGGCCCGCCCCACCGCGTAGAGAGCGACCCCGTAGACGGTGGCATCGGCGAGCATGTCCAGAGAATCGGCGATCAGGCCCGCCGACTCCGCCAGCCAGCCAGCCACGAGCTCGACCACGAACATGACGGCGTTGATTGCCAGAAGGATCCAGAGCGTGCGCGCTTCCGTCGAGTCCTGGGTGGCCTCCCCGACGGCGGGGGGCGGTGTCGACGTGGCCTCCTCCGTGTCGGAGAGGACCGCGCCGAGGGCGAGCGGGTCGAGCTTTCGGCTCACGAGGTGGGTCTCGCCTTCGTGCCAGACGCACAGCGTTCGCGCCGGCAGGTCGAACGAGAGCCCGCGGACCTCGTCCATCCCGTCCAGGGCCATCCGCACGAGCTGCTCCTCGGCCGCGCAGTCCATCTTCGGGATGCGGAAGGTGCTGCGGTTCACGCCGCTCAGACCCGGCGCGCGGCCAGGGCCGCGAGCACCTCGTCGCGCTTCGCGGCGGCGCGGTCCGCGAGGGACTCCGACTCGGCGCCAGCCTTTTTCCGATAGGCCTCGTCCTCGATCCCGGGGAGATTGATGGCGACGTTTCGCGAGGCGCCCCATATGCCCGTTTCGAGAGCCTTCGCGGCCACCTCGAGGTCGGAGCGCGAGGCGATGTTGCCGTGGGCGGCCATCTCCACCATGGCGTCCCAGGACCGGTCGCCGATGCGCATGACGTCGAGGGGCACCTGCACGGCGGCCCTCAGCCCCTCCTGCATGGCGCGGTCCCGGGCCGCCTTCTCTTCCCCGGTCTCCTTCGGCATGCCGAGGGCCTCCATGTAGCCGTCGAAGGCCCGGGTGTCGCGGTCGATCATGGGCAGGAGGCTCTTCATGGCCTGGTCCAGCGGGGGGATGAGGCGCCGCATCGTGGCGTCCTGGTCCTCGAACTTCCGCTTCCCGTACGTCATCCAGCCGACCATGGCGCCGAGGGCGGCTCCCACCGCGGCGATCAAGGCCGATGCCGAGCCTCCGCCCGGGGCAGACGTCCGGGCGGCCACGAGCTCGACGAACGACCGCACGCTCATGGTGGCGAGGGGCTCTTCGTCCTCCCGGGGGATCATGTACTCGATGATCCGCTTGTCGGGCACGAAGGACTGCACCGAGGACAGCCCAAGCCTCTCCACGACCAGGAGGATCTTCTGTCGCTCGTCGAGGAGGAAGAGGTTCTCCTTCTTCATGTAGTGCTCGGCAGCGAGGAGCATGGCGTCGAGGGGGATGAGGCCAACGAGCTCGGAGCCGGCCACGGCGAGCTTGAGCTCCCGGGCCTTCTCCGCGCAGGCCTCGAATGCCACGTGGGGTGGGGTCGTCTTGAAGTCCTCGAGGTTGATCGACACCTGCGCCAGGTCGTATTCGTCCACGAACCACCCGATGGCGCGCACGGCCTCGAGGCGCCCCGGCTGGTCGGGGCCGCGTCCCTGCTCACGTACGTCGAGAGCGATGCGGTGCGCCTGCTCTTTTGTGCCCAGGATGTTGACGTTGTAGGCGATGAGGAAATCCCGTGCTCCAGTGCAGGTTGCGCCCCACTGCGGCACGAGCTCCCCGGGGCCGAAATCGGGCGCCCACTCCGAGGTTCCGATCCTCTCACCGAGAGCCTCGTACTCCCCGGCCCGGATCTGGCGCAGCGATCGGCGGTGGTCGGCCTTTGCGGCGTGGCCGTAGAGGTAGACGGGCACCCGGAGCTCCGCCGCCACGCGCTCGCCAAAGGCGTTCGCCAGGCCCACGCAGTCGTCCATGGTCACACCGGAGACAGGCACGAAGGGACACACGTCCATGGCCCCGACCCGCGGGTGCTCGCCCGTCTGCGTCCGCATGTCGATTCGCTCTCGAGCCACCCGCGCGGCGGCTAGCGCACCCTCCACGACGGCTTCGGGCGAGCCGACGAAGGTGTAGACGGTACGGTTCGTCGAGCGTCCCGGGGCGACATCGAGGAGCGTGCACCCCTCGGTGACACGGACGGCGGCCGCAATCGCCTCGATCACGGCCGGATCACGCCCCTCCGAGAAGTTGGGGACACACTCGACCAGCTTGCGCATTGAGGTCACCTCGAGGACCGGCCGCCGTCTTGCCGTCTCAGGCTAGGGCTGCCCCGGGCACCGGTCAAGCCTCGCGGGCCGAGGGCAGGCGTTCGGCTGGCTCGAGCCGACGCTGCCCGACCCGTCATCCGACGTATTCGGCCTCGTATTCGCCCCGGACCGAGTTGGCCAGCCAGAGCCGCTGGCCCCGGCGCAGCTCGGAGACCGGCACGACCTCCTCGCGAGCGCGGCCGTCAGCCAGCAGCGCCGCCCGCTCGACGCCTGCCAGAAGGCCCGAGGAGACCGGTGGGGTCAGTCGGTGACCGCCCCTTTCGACCACCACGTTGGCGATGCCGGACTCGGTGAGCTCCCCCCGGCTGTTCCACAGGAGCACGTCGTCGCAGTCCGGCCGTGAAGCCCGGGCCGCGTCGTAGATCTCTCTTCGGGTCGTCTTGTGGTGGAGCCAGACGCTCCGCGGATCCACCGGGTCCACGGCGAGGCCCACTCGGACAGGACCTCCCGGGAGCGGCCGCAGGGGCGTGTCTTCCACAGCCACGCTCCCGTCCGCGTGGACCAGCACTCGGACGCGGCGAGGAGATTCGATGCTGGACGCCAGCGCGTGGAGCTCGCCCTCGAGGCGCGCTTCGTCGAGGGGCACGCCGAAGTAGAGTGCCGAGCTCCGAAGACGAGCGAGGTGCCCGTCGAGCCGCCGATAGCCGCTCCCCGGGACGAGCGCCAGGGTCTCGAGAAGCGCAAAGGGCCGTTCTTCCAGGATGCGGGCCTTGAGCAGGCACTCGGCATACTCCTCCCGCGCCACGGAGTCGGCGACGATGCCGCTGCCGATGCCGTAGGTCACGGTGCCGCGTCTGCGGTCCGCCACCGCCGTGCGGATGGCCACGTTGAAGCAGGCCTTCCGATCGGGTGACGCCCACCCTACCGTTCCGGTGTAAACGCCCCGCGGAGCGGACTCCGTGGCCGCGATGATCTCCATCGTCCGCTTCTTGGGCGCGCCGGTGATCGAGGCGCACGGGAAGAGAGCACCGAGGATCTCGCCGAGCGACGCCCGGCTCCGGGCGGTGACCGTGGACGTCATCTGCAGGAGCGTCGGGTAGCGCTCGATGTCGAAGAGCGAGGGCACCGCGACGCTGCCGATCTCCGCCACCCGGCCGAGATCGTTGCGCAGCATGTCGACGATCATCAGGTTCTCGGCCCGATCCTTCTCCGATGAGCGGAGCTCCTCCACCCGATCCGCGTCAGCGGCCAGGGTCACTCCGCGGGGCGCCGTGCCCTTCATCGGCCGCGTGGTGAGAGTCTCCCCCTCGAGGCGGAAGAAGAGCTCCGGTGACGCGGAGGCCACGGCGAATCGACCGAGGTCGACGAAGGCCGCGTGAGGGGGCCGCTGGGTGGCGACGAGGCGGGAGAAGAGGAGGAACGGATCCTCTTCGAGAGGAGCCCTCAGCGGGAACGTGAAGTTGACCTGGTACGTGTCGCCAGCGCCGATGTGCTCGTGGAGACGGACCAGCGCTCTGCCGTGGGCGTCCGCGCCGAGCTCGGGTTGCCACCGAGCGGGATCGGGCGACACGGCATCCGACGTCTCGAGAACATCCGCTGATACCACCGCTGGCTCTCCGAAGACACCGAGCCACAGGAGTGGGATCCCGTCGGGATCGGGCGGACGCGTTGTCAGCCCGAACGCGCCCGCGGCTTCAAAGGCGAGCAGGCCCGCGATCCACGCCCCCGCCGCCAGCACAGCGTCCGCCCGTTGAAGGGCCGCCTGGACCTCGGCGGTCGTCCGAGCCTCGAGCACGTCCCGGGGGCAGTCGAAGCGAAGCAGCCGCGGGCCATCCTGCGCCAGGATCCACGGGGCGGACGGGCGGGCGCCGGCGTCGGTCACTCGTCCAGTGGCCAGAGGGACGACTCGGTGCGGGCCTGTCCGAGGAACTCCTCGATCCTGGCCACCACTTCGGGATGCTCGCCCGCCACGTCGGTCTTCTCCGAGACGTCTGCCTCCAGGTCGTAGAGCTCCAGCGGTTGATCGGCTCCGTGTCGCACGGCCTTCCACCGGCCCATCCGGACGGCCTGCTCGAAGCCGCGTTCGTGGAACTCCCAGTAGAGAGGCGGGTGCTCTCCGGGCATCTCCCCGGTCTCGAGGGCCTCTCGCACGGAGATGCCATCGAGGCGGGCGGGAGCCACGGCACCGCCGAGGTCGGCCAGGGTGGGCAGGACGTCCCAGTGCGCCCAGACCGCGTCGCTCGTGCGTCCGGCTGGAACACGCCCCGGCGCCCGCACGATCATCGGCACGCGGATGCCCCCCTCGTAGAGATCGCGCTTGATGCCGCGGAGGGGCCTGGCGCTTGGGAAGAAGAAGGGATCGTGTCCCCCTTCCTTGTGCGGACCATTGTCGCTGGTAAAGAACACGATGGTCTCGTCGTCGATGCCGAGCTCGCTCAGGAGATCGAGGAGGCGCCCAACGTCACGATCGATGCGAGTCACCATCCCGGCGTACGCGGCCCGGGGCTCCGGCTGTGAGCGATAGCCGCTCCACTTTCGCGGGTCGGCCCGGGGCCAGTTCGCATCGGCCTCCTCGTTCACGTACGGCGTCTCCTCGAAGCGGCCGCGATACTCGGCCACCGAGTCGTCCGGGACACGGAGCTCGGCGTGGGGGCTCGTGTACGCGAGGTAGAGCAAGAAAGGCGCCCCCTGGCTCCGGCGGATGAACGCAAGCGCCTCGTCGGTGAAGAGGTCGTTGACGAAGTCCTCACGGGAGATTCGCGTCTTCTCCCCGTTCTTCCAGAGGTGGCCCGCATACTGCCGGTGGGCGTAGACGTGGTGAAGGATGCCAAAGGAGAAATCGAATCCCTGGCGGTCCGGGCGGCCGGCGGTGTCCTCGACACCCAGTCCCCACTTCCCCACGACCCCGGTGGTGTAGCCCGCCTCCTTGAGGACCTCGGCAACGGTCACGTCCTCGGGCCGGATCGGAAACTCGCCGTTTCCCCGGATCCACGCGTGGCCGGTGTGCTGCCCGGTCATGAGCGTCGCCCGGGACGGGGCGCAGACCGTGCTGCCGGCGTAGTACTGAGTGAAGCGCGTTCCCTCGGCGGCCATGCGGTCCAGCCGCGGCGTCGCGATCTGCGTCTGACCGTAGCTCCCCAGATCAGCCCAGCCCAGATCATCGGCCATGACGTAGACGAGGTTCGGGGGCCGCGGCGTGCCCTCTTCGGAGTCGGAGACGTCGAGGGTGCACGCCACGCCGATGGACAGCAGTCCCAGCGCAGACGGGAGCAAGACGCCATGTCGCCGCAGGGCATGCATCGTCACCTCCGGGGTGGCCAAGCGAGAGCGTCATGATAACCGCCCCGGCTCCCCCGTTGACCCCGGGCGCCCCGGGCGAATAGTGTGCGGCGGTGAGCCGACCCGGGACTCGGAGAGGAGGGGCCATGAAGCGACGACAGTGGCTGGTCGGAGCCGGTGCTGCTGCAGGCGCCGGGCTGGGCCGGGCCGACAGGCTCGACGCCCAGGCGAAGGGTACGGAGTATTACGAGCTGCGCACCTATCACATTCGGATCGGCGAGCAGAAGACCGCGCTGGACGCGTTCCTCCGCGAGGCCGCGGTGCCCGCCTGGAACCGGCAGGGGATCCGGCCCGTGGGGGTCTTCGAGACGACGGGGGGCCCGGAGATGCCGAAGGTCCACGTGCTGCTGACCCACCCGGACTGTCCGTCCCTTGCCGCATCCGCAGAGCGGCTCGACGCCGATGCCGAGTTCCAGAAGGCCGCTGCGGCGGAGCTCAACCGACCGGCCACGGCTCCCGGCTACATCCGCTTCGAGAGCACTCTCCTCCACGCGTTCCCCAACGTCCCCCGTATCGAGGTCCCTGACACGGACGCGCCGCGCATCTTCGAGCTGCGGACCTACGAGAGCCACAGCGAGCAGGCCCACGCCCGGAAGGTGGAGATGTTCACGACCATGGGTGAGCTCGAGATCTTCCGGCGCGCAGGCCTGACCCCGGTCTTCTTCGGGCGGGCGCTCGTCGGCCGTCGCCTCCCCAACTTCGTGTACATGCTGACGTTTGCGGACCAGGCGGCCAAACAGAAGGCCTGGCGCACGTTCGTGGCCGACCCGGCGTGGGAGAAGCTGAAGAACACGCCCGGCTATTCCGACCGCGAGATCCTGTCGAACCTCACGAGCCTGACGCTCCGACCCACGTCCTTCTCCCAGGTCTGACGGCCGCGCGGCCGGGGCTCGCGGTCAGTTCTCTTCGGGCGCGATCAAGGGAACCGGGAAGGGCGCCGGGGCGGCGAGGTCCGGCCGACGCAGGTTGTTCTTGCGTCCCTTGTCGGGCGAGAGAGGAATCGACATCCCGTCGGTCTCCTCGAGGATCTCGAACAGGCGGTGGTTCATGTCGACGGCGATCTGCCGGTGCTCGGGGCTGGCGATCAGGTTGCGGGTCTCGTGGGGGTCTTCGCGCAGATCGTAGAGCTCGTCGAGATCCCAGATGCCGTGATAGCGAATGTACTTGTAGCGATCCCCGCGCAGCGCGTGCACGGTGGGCGTCTGGGGGAAGTTGTGCTCCCAGAAATACTCGTAGAGGAGCTCGGTGCGCCACGGCGCCTCGTCGTCCCGAAGGAGCGGCAGCATGCTCCGCCCATCCAGGTCGCTCGGGGGGCGAAGAGCCGCCGCGTCCAACATCGTCGCGGCAACGTCGATGTTGGCGACGACCGCGTCGACGACCGTGCCCCCTGGTACCCCCGGGGCCCGCATGAGCATGGGGATGCGCATCGACTCCTCGTAGGCCTGCCGCTTGTCGATGAGGCCGTGCTCCCCGAAGGCGAAGCCGTTGTCGCCCATGTAGAGCACGACGGTGTTCTCGAGCCAGCCCCGGCTGCGCAGGAGCTCCACGACCCGGCCCACGCTGTCGTCGACACCGAGGAGCGCCTCGAGGTAGTCGCGGTAGTACTCCCAGACGTCGAGGCGGCTGTGGTACGGAAAGTCGACACCGTGCCAGCTGTTGCGCTGGTCCTGGGTCCACCGGGGCAGGTTCTGGTCGGGCGTGGGCAGCAGCATCGTCGGAGGAGGCGTGATCTCCTGGTCTTTGTAGCGACCGGCGTGGCGCTCCGCAGGAAAGAAGCGGGCGTGCACCGCCTTGTGGGAGAGGTACAGGAAGAAGGGTGCCTCGTCCGAGCGATCCTCCAGCCAGTCGACGGCGTAGTCGGTGAGCTCGTCGGTGATGTAGCCCTTCTGGGGCATCCTCTCTCCGTCGACGTTCAGCCCGTTCGGGGACGGAAGGTACGAGCCCTGACCTCGAAAGCTCACCCAGCGATCGAAGCCGGGCTTGGGATCGTCCCCTTCGTGCCCCATGTGCCACTTCCCGACGAAGGCGGTGTCGTAGCCCGCCTGTTGCAGGTACTGGGGGAAGTACACCGTGCCCGGAGGAACCGCGTGGCTGTTGTCCACGACCCGATGGCGGTGGGCGTAGAGCCCGGTGAGGATCGAGGCCCGGGACGGCGAGCAGAGCGAGGTGGTGACGAAGGCGTTCTTGAAGTGGACGCCTTCCCGGGCCAGAGTGTCGAGGTGAGGGGTCTCGAGGAAGGGGTGCATGAAGCCCAGGGCGTCGTAGCGGTGATCGTCGGTGAGGATGAGGATCAGGTTCATGGGCTTGCGGCCCGGCACCTGCTCGAGAGGAGGCGGATCGACGGAGGCGAGGGCAGGCGCCGAGACGGCGAGGAGCAGCAGGAGCGCCTGCGGAGCTGCGCAGAGCCAGCGACCCGACAATCGATGCATGCGTGCCTCCCTCTCGATCACGGAGCGTCCAACGGGGAGATGCTTCGTCGCTCGTTCGAACGCGGAGCTCCTCAGCATGACGGGCGTCGTTCGGCGTCTCACACGATCGCGGGAACGGCCACGCGCGCCTTCTTCTCCATGGCCTCGTGGGCGGCGAGGCAGGCCCGGGCGGAGCCGGCGGCCAGCTCCGGACCGCACGCCAGAGGGACACCGGTGCGGATTGAGGCGCAGAAGCCGGAGATCTCGAGCTGGTAGGCGTTGACCCGCCGTTGAAGCGTCTGGCCGGCGGGCATCATTCCCCCGGCCGCCTCGGTGGCGCGGCTCTCCGAGGCCGCACCCAGCGGGCTGCCGTCTCGTGGTGAGATCTCGATGCCGGTGGCCTTGCGCTCGCTCTCGTCGAACAGGTACGCCTCGCTCTCTCCGCGCAGGACGAGAGTCCCCTCGGTCCCGAAGAAGGCCTCGTAGTACCCGCCAAAGGCATTCGACTGGATTGAGGACAGGAGAGCCGTCCGACCCTCCGGGTACTCGAAGGTGGCGTAGATGTGGTCGGGCACCTCGCGTCCGTCCTTGTAGCGGAAGACGCCGCCGTGACCGACGACCGCGTCCGGGACGGCCCCGAAGAACCAGTTGGCGATGGCCACCTGGTGACTTGCCAGCTCCGCGAGAAGCCCGAGGGAGTAGTCCCAGTAGAGGCGCCAGTTGATCATGCGTTCGAGATCGGGGTAGCCCCACTCCGAAGGATCGTAGCCCGGTGCCGGCGACTCGACGGGCCGACGCCAGCTCCCGTTGCGGTGCCAGTGCAGCCGCGAGTAGTAGACCTCGCCCAGCAGCCCCGGCTCGATGATCCCTTCGTAGGCGGCCTTGAAGACCGGGTTGTAGTGTCTCTGGTGACCGATCTCCAGCAGGCGCCCTGTGCGCCGGGCCGCTTCGAGCATGAGGCGGAGCCCTTCGACGTTCCGGGCCATCATCTTCTCGCACAAGACGTGGAGCCCGGCATCCAGCCCTGCCACGGACATCTCGGCATGGAGAAAGAGAGGCGCCGCGACGATGAGGGCCTCGAGATCCTCCTTGTCGATCATCTCCATCCAGTCCACGTAGTGCCGGGCCAGGGGCTTCCCCGCCCGCTCCAGGGCCTCGTCGGCTTTTTGGAGCTGAGCGGGGTTGATGTCGCACAGCGCCACCACCTGGCCGTATCGGGCATCGGTCTGCTCCAGGAGGACGCGGCCCTGCCCGCCCAGGCCCACGTAGCCCAGTCGCACGGGCCCGCCGAGCACAGGTCCTTTCATGATCGCGGCTGCGCCGAGGGCCGCCACCGCCGGCGTCCCGGCCAGGGCGCGCAGGAAGTTGCGGCGGCCCAGCTCCTGCTGCTCGGGGGTGAGGTTCATTAAGCGGCCTCCGTTGCGGGTTCGGCGGGCGGGGCGGCCTCGGCAGCCTTTTTCTGGCGACGATGCGCCAGGAGAAGATCGAGGCCCGCGATCCGGCCCGTGCGGAAGGCGAGCAGGACGAGGATCGCCGCCGCCTCCACGAGGTTCTTGTTCACGAAGAGGTAGTTCCCTTCCGCTCCCGACACGGCGACGCCGTGGGAGGGGATGTGGGCGACATAGAAGAGGGCGAGCAGGACCAGAGCGCCGAGGGCGCCGGTCTGGGTGAACAGACCCAGCAGGAGGGATAGCCCGATCAGCAGGAGGGCGACGGCAATGAGAACGTCGAGTACCGGCATCCAGCTCGAGTGGCCCAGCCCGCGGAGAGACTCCTGGAGGGGCCCGGTGGCGCTCTGGAGATAGCCCGCAGCCGACCACCGCTCGAGGGGCCACCCCCCGCGGCTCCAGGACGGCCACCACAGCTTCACGAAGCCCTCCCAGGCGAAGTGCCAGCCCACTAGGGTGCGGAGCAGGATCAGCATGGTCTGTTGGAGACCGCCCGGTAGCGCTCGGCTCATGACGCGCTCGACGCTACACTCCCTGCCGCAGGGGGGTCAACCCGACAAACGGCTCGCGCACGCCGACGCCGGTCGCGACGCCCCCGGCAAGGCCGGAGTATATTGTGGCGGCCACATCAAAGAAGGAATGAGGAGGAGCTCCATGTCCCGGATGACCACACGGCTTCGCACGGCCGCTCTCGTCGTACTCTCCGGCGCCGTGCTCGCCGCATGCGCGCCAGCGCTCCCCCCCGGCGACGAGCCGATCGTGCTGTCGCTGTTCGACGGCGAGAGCCTCGAAGGCTGGGTCCAGCGGGGAGGCGAGGCCCTTTACAGCGTCGAGGACGGAACGATCGTCGGGCGGACGGTGCTCGACACCCCGAACAGCTTCCTCTGCACCGAGCGGGACTACGACAACTTCCTCCTGGAATTCGAGGTCACGGTCGATCCCGCCCTCAACTCCGGTGTGCAGATCCGCAGCCACTCGACTCCGGACTACAAGGACGGCCGCGTCCACGGCTACCAGGTCGAGATCGACCCTACGGACCGAGGCTACAGCGGCGGGATCTACGACGAGGCCAGGCGGGGCTGGCTGGACAATCCCGAGGGCAACGAGGAGGCGCTGAACGCTTTCACGGCCGGCGAATGGAATCGCTACGAGATCGAGGCCGTGGGAGAGAGCATCCGGACGTGGGTCAACGGAGTGGCCGTGGCCGACCTCGTGGATGCGATGGATCAGTCGGGCTTCATCGGGCTGCAGGTGCATGCGGCAAAGGAAGAGGGGCTCGAGGTGCGCTGGCGCAACATCAAGCTCCAGGAGCTCTCCGGGGTCCTGACCGGGCGGCACCCGAACACGCTGACGGAGGAAGAGCGGGCGGACGGGTGGACGCTCCTCTGGGACGGAAACACCTCCTGGGGATGGCGGGGCGCCAGGAGCGAGGACTTTCCGGAAGAAGGCTGGGAGATCCAGGACGGTGTCCTGAGTGTCCTCGAATCGGGGGGCGACGAGTCGAGAGCCGGCGGCGACATCGTCACCGTCGACCTCTACTCCAACTTCGAGCTGAGTCTCGAGTTCCAGATCACGACTGCCGCCAACAGCGGCATCAAGTACTTCGTCGACACCGATCTGCTCAAGGAAGAGGGCTCGGCGATCGGCCTGGAGTTCCAGATCCTCGACGACGAGGGCCACCCCGACGCCAAGCAGGGGATCAACGGCAACCGCACGATGGCCTCTCTCTACGACCTCATCCCGGCGGCCGAGGACAAGGAGGTCGCGCCGGTGGGCGAATGGAACGCGGCGCGGATCGTGTCCGACGGGAGCCACGTCGAGCATTGGCTCAACGGAAACAAGGTCCTCGAGTACGAGAGGGGCAGCGCGGAGTTCCGCGAGCTGGTGGCGGGCAGCAAGTACAAGATCTGGAAGGATTTCGGAGAGCGCCCGGAAGGACCCATCCTGCTGCAGGACCACGGCAACAAAGTGTCCTTCCGCAACATCAAGATCCGCCAGCTCGACCCGAGCTGAAAATGTGCAGGGGGGGCGTGACAAAACGCCCCTGAACGGAGAGTATTAAGACGTGGCGAACACTCGACCCTCAGTCAACAAGCGACGCAAAGAGGCCAGCCGGAGAGAGAAGAAGGCGGCCAAGGCCGAAAAGCGCGCGCAGCGCACGGCCGACAAGTCTTCAAAGGGCACGGCCCTGTCGGGCGGCGAAGACCCGGACATCGCGGGCATCGTGCCCGGACCGCAGCCACTCCCATGGGCCGAATTCGCGGACATCGAGCCGTTGGAAGACGAGGAGCAGGACGAAGAGCAGGGCGACGGTGAGTCGAAGGGCGCGGAGAGGGGCGCGGAGAAGGTCTCCTCTTCCTGAGCCGGCTCTGCCTGCCCGTGAGCCTCTCTCACCGTTCAGCTTTCGGGGTGAGGTGCGCGCGGAGCCGCGGGCGAAGGAGTCTCCCGAGCGGTATCGGGAGATCCTTCGTCGGGTAGTGGGAGATCCTTCGTCGCTCGCCCAAACGCTGAGCTCCTCAGGATGACGGGCGTCGGGCAACGGCGGCGCCCGTCAACTCCACCCAGCGCTCGCGGTAGCGGCGCAACCAGGCGGCGCCCTTGGCGGCCGGCACCGGCTGGTGGAACTCGCACAGGGTGAAGCGATCGTAGCCGGATCCCTCGAGAAGCGAGAAGAGCTCCCCGTATGGATAGTCGCTCCAGAGGTCGGTGATGTGACAGGAGCGGATGAAGGGCTGGAGCAGCCCGAAGGCCTCGCCGACAGAGCCGTCCGCTACGTCGGAGTCGTTGGAGTTCCAGGTGATCCCCACCGCCGGGTGACCACAGGCGTCCATGATCCGCCGCATGATCGCCGGCTCCTTCGTGGCCTTGCCGTGGACCTCGACCCAGATCTCCACTCCGTGCTCCTGGGCAAACGCCCCGCACTCGGTGAGGGACCGGCCGATCTGCTCGATTGTCTTCTCCACCGGCACGTCCGTCGGCAGCCCGTTCGGGCGCACCTTGATGCCGCGGGCGCCGAGATCCCGGGCCAGTCGGACGAAGTCGCGGCACTCGTCGATGTTCTTGCGGACGACGGTGGGATCGGGAGAGTGGAACTCGCAGGCCGTGCCGAGGCTCACTTGCTTCATGCCTGCGTCCAAGCACTTCCTCCGGACCTCGGCCCGCTCCGTCGCGCTCAGGGCCGGCTCCACTCCGTGGGCGTGGGTGCTTCGGAACTCGATGCCCGAGAAGCCGGCTTCCGGGAGGAGGCGGAGGATCGTGTGGATGTCCCAGGCCTTCGCCACGTTGTACGTGACCAGACCGAGGTGAAAGCGGCCGGGGTCGGTGTCCTCGACTCTCGCCAGCGCCCGGGCCGCCAGGCTGCGGCCGCCCAGCGCCAGGGCGGCGGCCGAAGCCACCCCCGTCCGGATCAGATCGCGACGCGTCGGGCTGTGTGACATGTCGACCTCCGGGCCTCCCTCTCAGGAGCGCATGCCGGGATCCTATCACCGGCGGGACCATGCTCTTTCCACCGCTGGAGAGCTTGCATCGGATGTGAGACGATCCCGCCCGGAAAGGCGGAGCTCCTGTGAATGAAGAGCTGCTGGCGCGGGCCGCGCGGATTCGGGTGCTCCTGCTCGACGTCGACGGCGTGCTGACCGACGGAACCTACTTTCATGTGCCCGACGGGAACGGGGGCCTCTTCGAGACGAAGGTCTTCGACTCGCAGGATGGCATCGCGCTCCACTGGCTGCGCGAAGCCGGGATCGCCGGCGGTGTCATCACGGGGCGAAACTCCCCCGTGGTCGCGGAGCGGGCCCGCTCCGCCGGGTTCGTCCATGTCTACCAAGGGCACGTGGAGAAGGTCCCGATCCTGGAGGAGATCCTGGAGAAGGCGGGGGTGTCGTCCGAGCAGGTGGCCTACGTGGGCGACGACTACACCGACGTGGTGATCATGCACCGTGTGGGCCTGGGCGTGGCCACCGCCAACGCCAGGCCGGAGGTGAAGGCAGAGGCCCATCACGTGACGACAGCGGCGGGAGGCCATGGCGCGGTCCGCGAGGTCGTGGAGTTGCTTCTGAGGGCCCAGGGACGATGGGACGCGATCCTCAGCCACTACGAGATCGGACAAGGTGCGTGACGTGCGCGTGAGAGTGTTTCCGACGAAGGCAGACATGGGAGCCGTGGCGGCGGCCGACGCGGCGGCGGCCATCCGCGACGCGGCGGCGGCCACCGGTCGGGCACGTTGCATCTTCGCCACCGGCGCCTCGCAGCTGGAGTTCGTGGACGCGCTGGTGGCGACCGCGGACATACCGTGGAGCGCGATCGAGTTCTTCCACCTCGACGAGTACGTCGGGCTGGAGGCCTCCCACCCTGCCAGCTTCAGACGGTACCTGCGCGAGCGCGTGTTGGATCGGGTCGCCGTGGCCGAGGCGCACCTGCTCGACGGAGAGGCCGACACGAGCCGCGTCTGCGCGGAGACGGGGGAGGCGATCGCCGCGGCCCCGGTGGACGTAGCGTTTGTCGGGATCGGCGAGAACGGCCATCTCGCCTTCAACGACCCCCCCGCCGACTTCGACACGGAGGTGCCTTTCCTCGTCGTGGAGCTCGACGAGGCCTGCCGCCGGCAGCAGGTCGGCGAAGGATGGTTCCCGAGCTTGGAAGAGGTGCCGTCACAGGCCATCAGCATGTCGATCCGACAAATCCTGAAGGCCCGTCGCATCCAGTGCGTCGTTCCTGACGCGCGCAAGGCCGAGGCCGTCGCCCGATGCCTCGAGGGGTCGGTCAGCAACATGGCCCCGGCCTCGATCCTGCAGGACCACCCCGACGTGACGATCTACCTCGACGAGCCCGCAGCAGCCGGGCTGAGCGGTCGCGTGCCGGTGGAAAGAACCTGAGCGGGGATCCTCCCATGCGACTCGAGACTGCCGCCTTCTTCGACCTTCAGCTCAACGGATTTGCGGGAGTCGACTTCAACGACCCCGCCGTGACACCCGAGGCCGTGTCGCGCGCCCTCGACGACGTGCGCAAGACCGGCGTGACCCGGTGCCTGCCCACGGTCATCACGTCCTCGTTCGAGGACTTTGCTCCGTGCGCCAGGGCCGTCCTGGCCAGCGGTCATCCGGCAGTCGTCGGGTTTCACATGGAGGGGCCGTACATCTCGCCCGAAGACGGCTTCCGCGGCGCTCATCCCCGCGGCGCGGTGCGGGACGCCTCGGTCGACGACTTCACCCGACGACAAGATGCCGCCGACGGCCGGATCCGCCTCGTCACTCTGGCCCCGGAGGTCCCGGGGGCCCTGCCCCTGATCGAGCACCTCGTCGATCTCGGCGTCAAGGTGGCGATCGGGCACTCGAACGCCTCCCCCGAGGAGATCACCGACGCCGCATCGGCAGGAGCCACCATGTCCACCCACCTGGGAAACGGGTGCGCCCAGGTCCTCCCGCGCCACCCGAACATCCTCTGGTCGCAGCTCGGCGAGGACCGTCTTGTCGCCGGCTTCATCGCCGACGGAATCCACGTCCCCCCGGGCATGCTCAAGACGATGATCCGGGCCAAGACGAAGGAGCGCTCCATCCTGGTGACCGACGCGGTGGTGTGCGCCGGTTGCCCCCCGGGTGAGTACCGTCTCGGCACGCTGGACGTGACGCTCAGCCCCGAGGGGCGGGTGTGGTCTGCGACATCGGGAACGCTGGCGGGATCGGCCCTGCTGATGAACGACGCCGTGGCGAACGCCGCGCGTTTCACCGACCTCACCCTCGGAGAGGCCCTGGCGCTGGCGTCCACGCGGCCGGCCGCCTACCTGGACGAGGTCCCCCTCGGCACCCTCGAGATCGATTGGGACCCGGAGGCGGGCACTCTCCGCGTCGAAGCGGTCCGGGATGGAGCGACATGAGCCGCGCGGACACGGGAACCCGGCCCGTCATCATCGGCGTCGCCGGAGGATCGGGGTCGGGCAAGACCACGGTGGTCCGAGAGATCGTGAGCAGGCTGGGACCCGACGACGTCGCCCTGATCCAGCACGACTCCTACTACCGGGACCGGAGCGAGCTCTCCCCCACCGGGCGGGCGAAGGTCAACTACGACCACCCCGACTCCCTCGAGACGTCGCTCCTGGTGAAGGACGTCCGATCGCTCCGGGACGGGCACACCGTGAACGTTCCGGTGTACGACTTCTCGACCCACACGCGTACGGCGAAGGTCGTGCCGCTCGTGCCCCGCAAGGTGGTGATCGTCGAGGGCATCCTCGTCCTGGCGAACCCGGACCTCCGAGCGCAGATGGCCATGCGGGTCTTCGTGGACACGGACCCGGACATTCGGATGATCCGCAGGCTGCGGCGCGACATGAAAGAGCGGGGTCGGACCCTCGACTCCGTGGTGACCCAGTACCTGGAGTCGGTCCGTCCGATGCACCTCGAGTTCGTCGAGCCGAGCAAGAGGCACGCCCACATCATCATCCCGGAAGGCGGCGAGAACTTCGTCGCCGTCGAGATGCTGGTGGCGCGGATCCACGACATGGCCCGCGGCGTCTGAGCGGCCCGCACACCGCCCAGGCGGCGCGGTGATGACGACGCTGCGGGAGGTGATCCAGGCCCACGGCATCCCCCAATCGCTGTACACGGACTGGGCGAGCTGGGCCTTTGAGACCCGGGGAACTGGGGGGAAAGTGAACAAGACCCACCTGACCCAGGTCGGTGAGGCGCTCGATCGGCTGGGGATCGAGCACATCCCCTCCTATTCACCTCAGGCTCGGGGTCGCTCTGAGCGGATGAATCGTACGCTGCAGGATCGGCTCGTTAACGAGCTGCGGGCGGGGGGGGGGGGGGGGGGGGGGGACCGCCCCCCCCCCCCCCCCCCCCCCCCCCCCCCCCCCCCCCCCCCCCCCCCCCCCCCCCCCCCCCCCCCCCCACGACGCCCGAGGCGGCCAATGCCTATCTGCTGAAGCACTACCTTCCCACTCACAACGAGGCGTTCGCCCGCGAACCTGCGGACAAGGCGAGCCCCTTTGTGGAGTTCGGCAAGACCGACTTGGATGAGATCTTCTTCGAGCAGGTCGTTCGCAAGGTCGGCAAGGACAACACCGTTAGCGTCGAAGAACTGTACTTCCAGATCGGCAAGCAGGTGGGACGGCGAACCTGTGTTGGGCTGGCTGTCCACATTCGACGCCACCTCGACGGCCGCTACACCATTCGCCGAGGAGCTCAGGTGTTCGACGTCTACGAGGCGGATGGACGGCCGTGTCGGCTCGAGGCCAAGACCTCGACGCACGAGGATGCCCCAGGAGCGACGCAACGGGGTCGGGACGACTCCAGGGTCGTGGCCGCTATCAGCACTTACAGGGATTCGGGCCGCCGAGCCCGGCCGCGAGTGCCCGCCTCCACTCGCCTACGGCTCCCTCCAGCGAGAACTCGTCGATCCCGAACGGCTACGAAGGCCTAGCGAAAGCGGACCGATCACTTGTCAAAACAGCCCGGACATTTCACTTGTCAACAACACGCGCCTGGGGCAGTGGGTGTGGAAGGACTTCGAGCCCTTTCTTACCGTGCCCAACGGCGTCGTTCTCACCTCCTACGGCGGGGGCTCGGGAGGCGTCACCACGGAACAGCTCCAGGCGTACATCGACGACGTGGCTTCCGAAAGAGTCCCCGTGGCAGTGGACCGGACGTTCTCCCTCGACGAGATCGTCGAGGCTCATCGGTACATGGAAGCGAACAAGGCACGAGGCAAGCTGGTCGTGCTTCCAGGATAGAACACTCGCGGTTTTTCCACCCGCAATCGGACCTCCTGGGGCAACGGACCGACATAGACTCTCCTCACGTCGCCCGGATGCCGCGCGGCTGAGCCACCGGCTCTCCCCCACCGGTCGGCGTCACAGGTCATCTCTCCCAGGGAGTCGTTATGTTGAGCATGAGAAACGTCCCGGACGAGGACCTCCTCCGTCAGCTGTCCCAGCTCGTGAAGCAGTCCCGCGGTGTCGAGGCCGATGTCGTCGCCCACATCGGCGAGGTGGAGCTGAGACGGCTGTACGCCGCAGAGGCCTGCTCGTCGATGTTCGAATACTGCCGCGGGGTCCTGGGTCTCAGGGAGAACGAAGCCTACCTGCGCATCACCGTGGCCCGGGCCGCCCGGGAGAACCCGGTTCTGCTGACGATGCTCCGCGACGGCCGGCTTCACCTGAGCGGGATCGCTCGTCTGGCGCCGCATCTGACCCGCCAGAACTCGGAGACGGTTCTGAAACGGGCGTCGGGCATGTCGTATCGAGAGATCAGGGAGCTCGTCTGCGAGCTGGAGCCGAAGCCCGACGTCGCACCAACGATCCGGAGGCTCGCCGGACGTTCCTCGCCGACGAGCGTGGCTTCGCTGCAACTCGGTGCGCACCGAGTTGAGTCGGGTCGCCTCAACCTTGCATCGGAGCCAGCTGCAACAGCCCGCCCTGCAGTCGTGGAGCCCCTGTCCCCGGGCCGCTACAGAGTCCGCTTCACCGCCAGCGCCGAGCTTCGCGAGAAGCTCACGCGCCTGCAAGCGCTCATGCGCTCTTCGGTGCCGGGCGGCGATCTGGAGCGGATCATCGACATCGCCATCACCGAGAAGCTCGAACGGGTGGAGGCGAAGCGCTTCGCGAAGACCAGGGCGCCCCGAAAGGACCTCACCGAGACCGAGACCGCTCCCACGTCACGCCACATCCCGGCCGCGGTGAGGCGGGTCGTCCACGACCGCGACGGCGGCCGCTGCGCCTACGGGACAAACGCGGGCGCCGCTGCGCCAAGCGCCACGACCTCGAGTTCCATCACAAACAGCCTTTCGCCCGCGGCGGCGACCACAGCCCGTCCAACGTGACGCTCATGTGCCGGGCCCACAACACCCTCCTGGCCGAGCAGGACTACGGCGAGGACGTCATGGCGCGGTTCCGAGCCTCTGCGAGCCGGGCCTCTGTGCCGGTGGATGTCTACGGGGCTCGTATTGCCGTGCAGCCCCGGTGGCACTCGCCGGGGTAGCGTCTGAAGGCCCGGGGTACTGGCGAGCTGATCAGGCGTTGTACGTCGTCGAGGACACTCGGCCGCCACGGCCCGTCCAGTTGGTGTGGAAGAACTCGCCGCGGGGCTTGTCGACCCGCTCGTACGTGTGAGCTCCGAAGTAGTCGCGCTGGGCCTGGAGCATGTTCGCGGGCAGGCGAGCCAGACGATACCCGTCGTAGAACGCCAGCGCCGAGGACATGGCCGGCAGCGGCACTCCCATCTGGACGGCCCGGGCCACCACACGGCGCCAGGCGGCCTGGCTGCGGTCGATGGCCTTCTTGAAGAAGTCGTCGACCAGGAGATTCTCGAGGTCGGAGTTCTTGGCGAAGGCGTCGCGGATGTCCACGAGGAATCGACTGCGGATGATGCAGCCGCCGCTCCACATGGTGGCGATCCCGCCGTAGTTGAGGTGCCAGCCGTGCTCCTTTGCCGCTTCCCGCATGAGCATGTAGCCCTGGGCGTAGGACACGATCTTCGACGCGTACATCGCCTGGCGGATGTCCTCGACGAAGGCCTTCCGATCATCGCTTCCAGTCGGGTCCGGCCCACGGAGAACCTCCGCGGCGGCCACTCGCTCGTCCTTGGCCGAAGACAGGGTGCGGGCGAACACGGCCTCGGCGACGAGGGTCATGGGCACGCCCATGTCGGCCGCGGAGACGACCGTCCACTTCCCGGTTCCCTTCTGGCCCGCGGTGTCGAGGATCAGGTCGAGAACGTAGTGGCCCTCCTCGTCCTTCGTGCCCAGGATGTCCCGGGTGATCTCGATGAGATATGAGTCCAGCTCGCCCTCGTTCCACTCGGTGAAGGCCTGGTGCATCTCCTCGTTGGACATGCCCAGCCCGACCTTCATCAGGTGGTACGACTCGGAGATGAGCTGCATGTCCCCGTACTCGATGCCGTTGTGGACCATCTTCACGTAGTGACCCGCCCCGTCCTCGCCCACCCAGTCGCAGCACGGCTCGCCCCCGGGAGCCCGGGCGGCGATTTTCTGGAACATCTCCTTGACGTGGGGCCACGCGTCGGGCGAGCCGCCGGGCATGATGGACGGGCCGTGGCGCGCCCCCTCTTCCCCGCCCGAGACCCCGGTGCCGACGTAGAGGAGACCCTTCGACTCCACCGTCGCGGTGCGTCGGATGGTGTCGGGGAAATGGGAGTTTCCACCGTCGATGATGATGTCGCCCTTCTCGAGGAGCGGCAGCAGGGACTCGATGAGCGAGTCCACCGCCGGTCCCGCCTTCACGAGCATGAACACCCGCCTCGGCGTCTTGAGATGCGACACGAGCTCCTGGAGGGATTGTGTGCCGATGACCTTCGTGCCCCTGGCCTCCTGGGCCAGGAAGTCGTCCACCTTCGAGGTCGTACGGTTGAAGACGGCCACGGTGTACCCGTGGTCGTTCATGTTCAGGACCAGGTTCTGGCCCATGACCGCAAGACCGATGAGACCGATGTCCGCTGTGGCATTCGTGCTCGACATTCCAGACTCTCCTTGTGCCATTCATCAAACCCCGTGTGACGGGCTGACGCAAATCCGCCCGTGGGCCCTGAGCGCACCGCCCTGGCGGCGCCGGCGGCTGGTCGTCGCGGACGCCGACGAGAACGAGGCCGATCAGGGCAGCAAAAGGAAAGGCCCTTGGCGTACGGCCAGTCAGATGTCCTCTTGCGCCAAGAACCGGATGACGCCAGCGAAGGGCGTGCGAACATTGGCGCCGCATGGCATCGCCGAGGCTACGGGCACGACGTCCGGACGGGTGCTCGGGCGGTTTGGTGGCTGCTCGCAGTCCTCCTCATCGCCCTGACATGGCCCGACGCTGCGGAGGCCTACCGGCCGTTCGACGGCACCGACGCGGCCGTCGTGGACAAGGGGGTGCTCGAGATCGAGCTCGGTCCGGTGGGCTACCTGCGCGAGGCTTCTGCGGAGTTCGTGATTGCGCCTGCGATCGTGCTGAACTGGGGCTTGTCCGCGCGCTGGGAGGTCGTCCTGCAAGGAGCCAACGTTCTTGCGGCAGACGACGTGCCGGGCCGGTCGAGCCACGCCCTCGAGGATACGGGGCTCTTCCTCAAGGGGGTGCTGCGGAAGGGAAGCCTTCAGGGTGCGAGCGGGCCGAGCATCGCGACCGAGGTCGGGGTACTTCTGCCCACGGTCAGCGGCGAGCCCGGGACGGGACTCGCGGCGCTCCTCATCGTTTCGCAGAGCTGGGACGCGCTGACGGTCCACTTGAACGGAGCGATCGCACGGACCCGGTCGAAGAGGCAGGGGCTCTTCGGCGGGATCATCCTCGAGGGCGTGCCCCTGTCCCTTCGGGAGGGCGAGGTGTTGTCCCTCCTGGGCCCATCCGGCTCCGGCAAGACCAGCGTCCTGCGGATCGTTCTGGGCTTCGTCCCGCCGAGCCGGGGCAGCGTGCGTGTGGCGGGCCGGATCGTGAGCACCGACGGCCGCATCCTGACGCCGCCCGAGGAGCGCGGCCTGGCGGTGGTGTTCCAGGACCTGGCGCTGTGGCCCCACCTCAACCGTGTCCGGCCAGCTCGCCTTCGTACTGGAATCCAGGGGAGTCCCCCGCCCGGAGCGAACCGTCCGTATCGAAACGATGCTGAAGCGCGTCGGCCTGGCGGGCAAGGAGCGAAGCTACCCTGGCGAGCTGTCCGGCGGCGAGAAGCAGCGCGTTGCCATCGCACGTGCCCTCGTTCTCGAGCCCCGGGCGGTTCTCCTGGACGAACCGCTGTCGAACGTGGACGTCAACCTGAAGAGGGAGCTGCTGAGGCTCTTCCGGGAGCTGCTGCGGGAGCGCGGTACCACGGCCCTCTACGTCACCCATGACCTGCGCGAGGCCGCGGCGTTGAGCGATCGTATCGGCGTCATGGAGGGAGGGCGGATCGTGCAGGACGGAACCCTGGACGAGCTTCGGGCTCGCCCGGCCAACGACTTCGTCCGGGCGCTGTTCGACGACCTCAGCTGGATTGGAGAAGACCGAGCCCCGGAGGACTCCGGGAAACGATAGGAGGTCCGCATGAGACTCGGGCGAGCTTTGTTGGTGGCAGTCCTCGGGTTGGGGGCGGCCCACGGGTACGGGCAGCCCATCGCGTTCGACGACCAGAAGGCCGGCGAGGGGCCGGCGGGATGGACCTGTGCCCTCACGGGACAGGGGAAGCCGGGTACGTGGACGGTGGACCGGGATGAGACGGCCCCGAGCGCGGCTCAGGTCCTGGCTCAGACCGATGCCGACACCACGAGCTACCGTTTCCCCCACTGCGTCCTCGACTCCGTGACGGCCCGGGACGTGGATCTTCGTGTGATGTTCAAGCCCATTTCGGGAAGATGAGGATCAGGCGGCGGGGCTCGTCTGGCGGTACCGGGACAAGGACAACTACTACGTCGTCCGCGCGAATGCCCTCGAGAGCAACGTGGTCATGTACAAGCTCGAAAACGGCAAGCGCTCGGACCTCGATCCCGTCGGCGCCGGCCCACGAGCCTACGGGAAGAAGGCGAGAGTCCCCTCGGGCGCCTGGAGCGAGCTCCGGGTGGTCGTGCGGGGCAGCCTCTCCTCGATGTCCCTCAACGGCGAGAAGCTCTTCGACGTCGAGGACACGACCTTCACCGAAGGGGGCAAGGTCGGCATCTGGACCAAGGCGGACTCGGTCACACACTTCGACGACTTCGCGGTGGCGACGAAGGTCGGATCCGTTTTGGGCGAGGACGACGCGTACGTCTGGGAGTCCCGCCACACATCGACCGCGCCGAAGATCGACGGCAGCATCAATCCGGTGTGGCAGACAGCAAAGCCCCTGCTCGTCACGGTCCGCGAAGCGTTCGGCGGGCACAATCCGGTGACGGTCGATCTGCGGGCGCTCCACGCGGACGTCGCCTTTTACGTCCTCGCCAGGTGGCCGGACGCGACGAAGAGCGACATGCGCGATCCGTACGTCTGGAGCTCGGCAACGAGAACCTATGAACGACCCTCCCGCCCGGACGACCAGTTCGCCCTGGAGTTTCCCATGAGCGGGGAGTTCGACATCAACATGCTCACGACGGAGCACGAGTACGAAGCCGACGTCTGGCATTGGAAGGCGGGTCGCGGAAACCCCGTCGGCTGGGTTGACGACAAGCGTTACATCATCAGTCAAAAGCCGGTGTCGAAGGCGGGCCTCTACCAGCTCGGAGGGCATGGCACCGTCTATGTCGCGCGCCTGATGGACGGCGGCACGGCGGCGTACCAGGTGATCGAACCGCCGAAGAGTCAAGGCACGGACGTCGTCGATTCCTTTCGCCACGGACAGCCTTCCGGCAGCCTGGCTGATGTTCGCGGCAAGGGCACTCACGACGGAGAAGCCTGGACGCTCGAGGTGTCCCGTCGGTTCGACGCCGGCCACGACGACGACGCCGTGATCGACCCGTCGAAGGAGATGGTGTGCGCCATCGCGGTCCTGAACGACGAGCTCTACTGGCGGCACTCCGTCTCGCCCAGGATCCGCCTTCGATTCCGGTAGGACGGCAGGAGCCTGGCGCGAGGTCCCGTCCCACGTCTCGGACCCTTGACCGGCCAGACCATCGCCCACCACCGCATCCTGGAGGAGCTCGTCGGGGGCCTCCAGGAGTCGTCGTGACGGTGCGGCGGCGTCAGGCCCGAAAAAGAAGAGGCCTGTTGATTTCAGTGTGCTAGAGTCTTGGTGCAATCCCCCCTGCTCAGGAGGTCTCACGGTGAAACTCCAGGACCCGATCGAGTTCGTCGTCAAGAAGAAGGGCAGGGAGGTGTACTCCATCGCCTCCACGGCCACCGTCTACGAGGCGTTGGTCTTGATGGCCAACAAGCGGGTCGGCGCGCTGGTCGTCATGGATGGGTCGGAGCTCGCCGGGATCTTCTCCGAACGGGACTACGCTCGCAAGGTGATCCTCGCGGGAGGCTCGTCCAAGGAGATGAAGGTCAGCGAGATCATGTCCCATCCGGTGATCACCGTACAGCTGAGCAGCACGGTCGACGAGTGCATGCAGCACATGACGGACAGACGCTGCCGTCACCTTCCGGTGATGGACGAGGAGAAGGTCATCGGGGTCGTGTCGATCGGCGACCTCGTCAACTGGATCATCTCGAAGCAAGACCAGACGATCCACGACCTCGAGGCCTACATCTCGGGCGACTATCCCGCTTGATGTCGTTCGCCACCGCTCAGGTCGCCTTCTATTACATGGCGGTCGCCAGCGTCGCGAGCGCGCTGCTGGCGGTGACCCGCAGAAACCCCGTCCACAGCATGCTCTGGGTGCTGGCGCTCTTCCTGCACGTGGCCGGTATCTTCCTGCTCTTGAACGCAGAGTTCCTGGCCGCGGTGCAGGTCATCGTCTATGCAGGCGCGATCCTGATCTTCTACCTCTTCGTGGTCATGCTGCTGGACCTGCCCGGTGAGGAGGCTAGGCCGCGGTTCGGCGTGCACTGGCCGTTCGCCGCTCTGGCGGGGCTCTCCTTCCTTGCATTGGCATGGCTCGCCAGAGTCGACCAGGCGCTCCCGCCCGGAGCGGGGTCCGCGTCGGCGGAGACGCTGGGGAGCGTGTCGGGCCTGGGCAACGCTCTGTTCGGTCCGTTCGCTTTGCCCTTCGAGATTGCCTCGCTCGTCCTCCTGGCTGCCATCATCGGCGCCGTCGTCCTGGCCCGGCAGAGAGGTGCGAAGGCGTGATCGTGCCCGTGGAAGTGGTTCTGGGGCTCTCCGCGATCCTCTTCGGGATCGGAGTGTTCGGGTTCCTCGCGCGGCGCAACATCATCCTGATGTTCGTATCGATCGAGGTGATGCTCAACGCCGTCAACCTCAGCCTGGTCGGGTTCAGTCGGCACCTGGTCGACCCGCGCGGCCAGGTCCTCGCCCTTTTCGTGATCGCGGTGGCGGCCGCAGAAGCGGGGATCGGGCTGGGGCTCGTGATCGCTCTGAACCGGAATAAACCCAGAGCAGGGATCGGGGACCTGACCGGACTCAGGTGGTGACGTGGTCGATCGTGCCCCCGCTTGCCGTGCTCGCTCCGGCGGTGGGCGCGATCCTCATCGCCTGCACGGGCCAGCGTCGCGCCAACCTGCGAGAGCTCTGGTCCGTCGCGGCAGGCGTTGTGATGTTCGCGCTGGTGGCCGCGATGATCCCCGAAGTCCTTGCCGATCGCGCGCCGGAGTGCACGCTTTTCCGAATCCTGCCCGGGATCGAGTTGGCCTTTCGGGTGGACGCCTTTGGCCTGCTTTTCGCCGGGGGAGCGTCGCTCCTGTGGATCTTGACCTCATTCTACTCGATCGGGTACATGCGCACTCTCGAGGAGCACGCACAGACCCGCTACTTCTCCTGCTTCGCGCTGGCGCTCTCCGCGACCATCGGCGTGGCGTTCGCAGCCAACCTCTTCACCTTGTTCTTGTTCTACGAAGCGTTGACGCTTGTCACCTACCCGTTGGTGGGCCACAAGGAGACGGCCGAGGCGAGGGCGGGCGCCCGCAAGTACATCATCTATCTCCTGGGTGCGGCCAAGGTCCTTCTGCTGGCAGCCATCATCCTGACGTACGAGCTGGCGGGAACCCTGGACTTCAAGGCGGGCGGGATCCTGCCGGACGCGATGGTCGCCGAGCAGCCGGCGCTGGTCCTGGTGGTGTTCGTCCTCTTCCTGTTCGGGTTCGCCAAGAACGCGGTCATGCCGCTGCACAGCTGGCTTCCGGCTGCCATGGTTGCGCCCACGCCGGTGAGCGCGCTGCTGCACGCGGTGGCGGTGGTCAAGACCGGCGTCTTCTCCACGCTGCGCGTCTTCCTCTTCATCTTCGGTGTGGGCGCGATGCGCGAGGTCGGCGCGGACGATCTCGCGCTGGTCGCCGCCGCGGTGACGATCCTCGTCGGCTCGCTCCTCGCGCTCGGTCAGGACAACCTCAAGGCGCGGTTGGCGTTCTCCACGGTGAGCCAGCTCTCCTACATCATCCTCGGCGCGGCGCTTCTCAACTCCAACGGAGTGCTGGGCGGAACCGCGCACATCACGTTCCACGCGGTCTCGAAGATCACGCTCTTCCTGTGCGCTGGCTCGATCTACGTGTCGACCCGCAAGACGAAGGTCAGCCAGCTGTCCGGACTGGCCAGGCGCATGCCGTGGACCATGGCCGCGTTCGCGCTGGCCTCCCTCAGCGTGATTGGCATCCCTCCAACCAGCGGCTTCGTCTCCAAGTGGTACCTGGCGCTCGGCACGGTGGACGCCGGAAGGTACGTCCTGCTCGGCGTGCTCCTCGTCAGCTCGCTCCTCAACGCAGCCTACCTCGGCCCGATCGTCTACAAGGCGTACTTCGAGAAAGGGCCGCCGCCCAATGGGAACGCTGAGCACACGGGTGAGGTCCGCGAGGTGCCGTGGATGGTCGCGCCGCTCGCGATCACCGCCGCCCTGAGCCTGCTCCTGGGGCTCTTCCCCGGCCCCGTACTGGAGCTGGCCAGGAGGGTGATGCCTTGAGCCTCCTCGCGAGACAGTTGGAGGATCCCGTCCGCCTCGCGCGGATCAAGCGCTGGTCCATCGTCGGCCTGATCCTCGCCGCCGTGGCCGAGATCGTCCTGCCGCTGGTCTTTCACGGCGGTCACCACTACTTCTCGTTCGAGAGCTTCCCGGCCTGGGGCTCGCTCTACGGGTTGATCTCGTGCGTGGCGATCATCGTCGTGTCCAAGCTCCTCGGGAAGCTGTGGCTCATGCGTCGGGAGGACTACTATGACGCTTGAGTGGTTGCATCCCGGGCTGGTGCTCATCGTGGGCGCCTGGCTCCTGCCGCTCCTCCGGGGCCGGCTCAAGCGAGCCGCCATGCTGGGCCTGCCCGCCGCGGCGTTGATCCTGTGCATCCTCTCCGAGCCCGGAACCCACGGTGTGGTGAGCTTCCTCGGGCAGGACGTCGTGTTCGGCCGGGTCGACAGCCTGAGCCTGATCTTCTCCTACGTCTTCTCGGGCCTGGCCCTTCTGGGGATGGTCTTCGCGCTCCACGTCGACGACGACTTCCAACACGTCTCCGCCCTGACCTACGCCGGTGGCGCCCTGGGGGTGACGTTCGCCGGGGACTTCCTCTCGCTCTACGTGTTCTGGGAGCTCATGGCGATCGCGTCTGTTCTTCTGGTGTGGCTCGGCGGACAGCGGTCCTCCGTTCCGGCCGGGTTCCGCTACCTCCTAGTGCACGTCTTCGGCGGACTGCTCCTCCTTGCCGGAATCGTGCTGTATTGGTCCGAGAGCGGGTCGCTCGCGTTCGGGGACATGGGAGACTTCGCCGGCAGCGTCTCGTGGTGGCTGATCCTCGCCGCCTTCCTGCTGAACGCGGCCGTACCGCCGCTTGGTGCGTGGTTACCCGACGCCTACCCCGAGGCGTCGGTGACGGGCGCCGTCTTCATGACCGCCTTCACGACGAAGTCGGCGGTGTACGTCCTGATCCGCGGCTTTCCCGCAACGGAGCTCCTGATCTGGATCGGGGCGGCCATGGCGATCTACGGCGTGGTCTACGCCGTGCTGGAGAACGACGCCCGAAGGCTGCTCGCGTACCACATCATCAGCCAGGTCGGCTACATGGTGTGCGGCGTTGGAATCGGGACCGAGCTCGCCCTGAACGGCGCCACCGCACACGCCTTCGCGCACATCCTCTACAAGGCGCTGCTCTTCATGGGAGCCGGCGCCGTGCTGGAGGTGACCGGGCGGCGAAAGCTGAGCGAGATGGGCGGACTCTACAAGACCATGCCCATCACCCTCGGGCTGTACATGGTCGGCGCCTTCGCCATCTCCGCCGTGCCGCTCTTCAGCGGCTTCGTGAGCAAGTCCATGGTGGTCTCGGCCGCGGGTGAGGCGCAGCGGGCTTCCGTCTTTCTCATGCTCACGCTGGCCTCGGCGGGGACCTTCCTGCACACGGGTCTCAAGCTCCCCTACTACATGTTCTTCGGAAAGGACACCAGGGACACGAGCCTGCAGGGTCGGGAGCCGCCAGGGAACATGCTCGTCGCCATGGGCCTGGCCGCGACCCTGTGCCTCGCGATCGGGGTCTTCCCCGGACTCCTGTACGAGCGCCTCCCGCACGTCGTGGACTACGTCCCGTACACGCTGGCGCACGTGACGAGCACGCTGGGGATGCTGGCCTTCACGGCGCTGGGCTTCTTCCTGCTGCTGAAGCACCTGGATCCCGTGCTCACGATCAGCCTGGACACCGACTGGTTCTACCGGCGGAGCTCGGCCGGCTTCGCGAAGGTGATGAGGGGGCCCCTCACGCGTCTCGAGTACGGTTTCGTCGGAGAGATCTACCAGCTCGTGATCCGAGGGCCCGTCCTCGGCGTGGCCGAGCTCCTGCGCAGGGTCGACACCGGAGTCGTCGACTTCGTCGCCGTCGGCATCGGACGCTCGACCCAGGCGTCGAGTCGGGTCCTGCGGACCCTGGTCAGCGGCCATTCGCAGCATTACGCGCTGATGATGGCGGCTGGAATCCTCGCACTCCTGGTGCTGGCGGTGCTCCTCTCATGAGCGCCTTTCCGATCCTCTCGATCACGACGTTTCTGCCCCTCGTGGGTGCGGCCCTGATCCTGCTCGTCGGCGGCGAGCGCCGAGCGCGCTGGATCGCCCTGATCACGACCCTGGCGACGCTGGCCGTCTCGGCCCCGCTCTACTGGACGTTCGACAAGGGCTCCAGCGCGCTGCAATTCGTCGAGTCGGCAAAGTGGATCCCCGGGTGGAACATCGCCTACAGCATGGGCGTGGACGGCATCAGCCTCCCGTTCATCTTCCTCGCCGCGCTTCTGAGCGTGCTCTGCATCGGCGTTTCGTGGACGGCCGTCCAGACGAGAGTTCGAGAGTTCTATGCGGCGCTCCTCGTCGCGGAGACAGCGATGATCGGGCTGTTCGCCGCCTCCAACCTCTTCCTCTTCTTCGTCTTCTGGGAGCTCATGGTCGTGCCCGTCTTCCTGCTCATCGGAGTCTGGGGGGGGCCGGGCCGCGTCTACGCCGCCATCAAGTTCCTGCTCTTCACGCTGGCCGGAAGTGTGTTGATGCTCGTGGGCATGATCGCCCTGCATCACCTGTGCGGTACGCTGGACTTCAAGGCGCTCGTCCTCGCCCGGGACAGCCTCGACCCGAAGCACCAGGCCTGGCTCTTCGCGGCCTTCCTCGCCGCCTTCGCCGTCAAGGTGCCGATGTTCCCGGTGCACACCTGGCTCCCGGACGCCCACACCGAAGCCCCCACGGCGGGCAGCGTGATTCTGGCCGGGATCCTGCTCAAGATGGGCGCGTACGGCTTCCTGCGCATCTCGCTTCCCATCCTTCCCGAGGGCGTGGAGGTCTTCCTCTGGCCGATGCTCGTCGTATCCGTCGTGGCCATCGTCTACGGCGCGTATGTGACGCTGGTCCAGACGGACATCAAGCGACTGATCGCCTTCTCGAGCGTCAGCCACATGGGTTTCGTGACCCTGGGCATCTTCACGCTCAAGCAAAATGGGGTCGAGGGCGCGATCCTCCAGATGATCAACCACGGGATCATCTCCGCGGCGCTGTTCCTTTGCGTCGGGATGATCTACGAGCGCACCCACTCGCGTGAGATCACGGATTACGGCGGCGTCGGCAAGGTGGCGCCCGCCTACTCTGTCCTTCTGGCGCTGTTCTGTCTCGCGGCCGCCGGGTTCCCCGGCCTGAACTCGTTCGTCGGAGAGTTTCTCATCATCGGCGGGGCCTTCGAGACGCAGAAGTGGCTCGGAGCCGTGGCCATCTGGGGCGTGGCTCTGGGGACGGCCTACGTGATTTGGCTCTTCTACCGGGTGGTCATGGGCAAGACCAACTCTGGACTGCAAGGGCTCGCACTCGAGCTCGGGCCGCGCGAGGTGGCCACGTTGGCCCCACTGGCCCTGCTCACCGTGGGTCTCGGGCTCTATCCCGAGTGGGTGCTCTCCTTCCTCCATGCCCCCGTGGCAGAGCTCCTGGGCACGGGAGCGACGCCATGAGCGCAGCCGTCGCCGCGCAGACCGCGACGACCTCCGACCTGGCGCTCCTGGTCCCAGAGCTGATCCTGGTCGGAACGTGCCTGGTGCTCCTCGTCATCGCGCGCCGGATCCGACGCGCACCCGTGGCCGCGGTCGCGACGATCCTGGCCGCCGTGGCCGCCGGCGCGACCTCGTGCTGGGCCCTGTCTCGCGTCACCGGGCCCGGGTCGACCGGCTTCGGGGGGATGTTCGTCGTGGACGGCTACTCCCAGTTCTTCAAGGTCCTCATCGTGTGCACCCTGGTCATCGTCGCGCTCGTCTCCCGGAAGAGCATCGAGCTGGCGCGAGTTCCGCACGCCGAGTACCACGCTCTGATGCTCCTGGCCGCGACGGGCATGATGCTCGCGGTCTCGGCCCTCGATATGTTGGTCCTGTACCTGGGCTTGGAGCTCATGACGCTCTGCTCCTTCGTCCTGGTCGGGATCACCGTGGAGAGAGCCGCGTCCAACGAGGCCGCCATCAAGTACTTCCTGCTCGGTTCCTTCGCCTCGGCGATCCTGCTGTTCGGCATCAGCCTCACCTACGGCATCACCGGTGCCACGGACTTCGGGGCGATCGCGTCGACGCTGGTGGAGCATCGCCTGGACAGCACCCCGCTCCTGGTGGTCGCCATCGGGCTCGTCGTCGCGGGGCTCGCGTTCAAGATCGCGGCGGTGCCGTTCCACGCCTGGGCGCCGGACGCCTACCAGGGCTCGCTCACGCCGGTGGCGGCATTCCTGGCGGCCGGCTCCAAGGCGGCCGGTCTCGCCGCGCTGGGGCGGGTGTCGCTGGTCGCGTTCGGCTACCGTGGCGAGCTCGTGTCGGGGATCCTCGTCGGGCTCGCCGCGCTGTCGATCATCGTCGGGAGCATCGTCGCGCTCTCGCAGACCCACATCAGGCGGCTGCTGGCATACTCGTCCATCGCCCACGCGGGCTTCGCCCTCCTGGGTCTCATCGCGGGCACCTCCGAAGGGGCTTCGGCGACGATGACCTACGCCTTCTTCTACGTCTTCATGACGCTCGGAGCCTTCAGCGTGGTCGCCGCGCTGGGTGAGCGCGGGGAGACCCTGAACGGCTTCGAGGGCCTGGCCGCGCAGCGGCCCGGGACGGCCGCGCTCATGCTACTCTTCCTCCTCTCGCTCACCGGCATCCCCCCGACCGGCGGGTTCACGGCCAAGTTCGTCGTCATCCAGAGCGCGGTGCGCGCGGGTCACGTCGAGCTGGCGGTCCTGGCCGTCGTGTTCAGCGTGGTGTCGGCGTTCGTCTACATGCGGATCGCCGTCCTGATGTACATGAAGGAACCACGGGAGCCCGCACCCGAACGCACTCCCGCGGCGCTTTCCGCGGCTCTGGCGTTGGCCGCGCTGATCACGCTGATCGGTGGACTCCTGCCGGGAAGCCTCGCGCCCTGGGCGGTGTCGCCGTGAGCTCGACGATGCTGTACGCTACAGGCGAGGTTCGACACTTGTGAGCGAGTACTTCGGTATCGTCGCCTGCTTCGTTCTGGCCGGGGGGATCACGGCCGCGATGGTGATATTGGGCTCCACGCTGGGGAAGAAGAACCCCACCCCCGCCAAGATGGCCCCGTTCGAGTGCGGAAAGGATCCCTTCGCCCTGCCGATGGGGAGGTTGGCGATCAAGTTCTACTTGACCGCCATTCTCTTCGTCCTGTTCGACGTCGAGCTCGTCTTCCTCTATCCGTGGGCGGTGATCTACCGCCAGCTCGGAGTTCTCGGCCTGACCGAGATGGGGTTCTTCCTGGGGATCCTGATGGTCGGCTTCGTCTATGCCTGGGACAACGGTGCGCTCGAATGGAAGTGAACGCTCAGAGCACGTCGTTCTTGACGAGCCGCCTCAACGATGCCATCGGCTGGGCCCGCAAGTACTCGATCTTCCAGTACCCCTTCGTGACCGCGTGCTGCGGCATGGAGTACATGGCGACCGCCTGCTCCCACTACGACGTGGACCGCTTCGGCGCCGGCTTCCCCAGGTTCTCTCCGCGTCAGGCCGACGTGCTCTTCGTCGTCGGCACGATCAGCCACAAGATGGCGCCGGTCCTGAAGCGCATCCACGACCAGATGGCCGAGCCCAACTGGGTGGTCGCTTTCGGAGTCTGCACGTGCACGGGAGGGTTCTACGACAACTACGCGACCGTGATGGGCATCGACACGATCATGCCGGTGGACGTCTACATCCCGGGATGTCCGCCGCGACCGGAGATGGTCCTCGACGGTCTGATGAAGCTCCAGGACAAGATTCAGGAGCAGCACTCCTCCGGCGCACGCTCCGCACCCGAGACGCGCCCGGAGAACCTCTAATGGCGACCTTGATCGAGGACGTCGCGAGTCGCTTCCCCGGCGCCGTGGCGGCTTCCCACGACTGGCGCGGCGACCAGACCGTCGTTCTCCGCCGCCGATTCCTGCTGGAGGTAGCGCGCTTCCTCAAGGAGGAGCCGAAGCTTCTGATGAACTTCCTCATGGACCTGACCGCCGTCGACTACTCCGCCTTCGGGAAGGGGCCCACGCCGGCGTTTTTCGCCTCGTCCGGGGTAGCGGTCAAGCCCTCTCCCCTGATTCCGGACGAGAACCCCTGGCCGGGGCCCCCGGACTCGTCGCGCTTCGCGGTCGTCTATCACTTCTTCTCGACGACTCACAAGCACCGGCTGCGGCTGGTGGTGCCGGTGGAGGAGAGCGACCCCGAGGTCGATTCGCTGACCTCTCTGTGGCCCGGCGCCAACTGGCTCGAGCGCGAGGTCTGGGACATGTTCGGGATCGTGTTTCGAGGGCATCCGGACCTGAGGCGCATCCTCATGTACGAGGAATTCGAGGGTCACCCCCTGCGCAAGGACTATCCCGTGAACAAGCGGCAGCCCCTGATCGGGCCGGTGAACTGACCGTGTCCATCGACTCCCCGGGGACGAATTCGGCGTCGCCGGAGTCGAAGTCGACGTCGAACGCCTCCACCGGCGGTCTCGAAACCCGGGACATGCTCCTCAACATCGGCCCCGCCCACCCAGCCATGCACGGGATCATCCGGATCGTGGCCAAGCTCGACGGGGAGGTGATCGAGGAGGCCGACGTGGAGATCGGCTATCTCCACCGCGGCTTCGAGAAGATGTCGGAGAACGTCGACTACAACGGCGTCATTCCCTACGCGGACCGACTCAACTACGTCTCCCCGCTCATCAACAACATGGGCTACTGCATGGCGGTGGAGAAGCTGCTGGGGATCTCGGTCCCCGAACGCTGCCACTACGTGCGCGTGATCACCTCGGAGATCTCCAGGATCACGGACCACCTGACGTGCGTGGGCGCGACCGCGATGGAGCTGGGGGCGGTCACGGTCTTTCTCTACATGATCAAGGCGCGCGAGTTTCTCTGGGACCTCGTGGAGAAGGTGACCGGCGCCCGCCTGACGGTCACGTACTGCCGCGTGGGCGGCGTGAAGGCCGACCTGCCCGAGGACTTCGCCGACCCCTGCCGCGAGGCGTTCAAGGAGACGCGCAAGGTCCTCGACGAGACGAGGGGGCTGCTCGAGCGCAACCGCATCTTCACGGACCGTATGAAGGGGACGGGCATCATTTCCGCGGAAGAGGCCATCTCCTACGGGATCACGGGCCCCTTCCTGCGCGCCAGCGGATCGGACTACGACGTGCGCAAGGACTGCCCGTACGCCGTCTACGACCGGCTGCCCTTCGACGTGCCGATCGGGAGCGAGGGCGACAACATGGATCGCTATCTGGTCCGGATGGAGGAGATGGAGCAGTCCATGCGGATCGTGGAGCTCGCGCTGGAGCAGATGCCGCCCGGCCCGGTCATGGTGGACCCCGAGACGGGACGCCCCATCCCGGCGGCGGAGATGGTGGACCTCGGCAAAGCGGGAAACATCGCTGCCATCTCGGGCGGTTGCGCCGTGGTGGGCCCGACGCTCGAGGGCTCGGGTCGCGCGCACCGTCCGTCCACCGCCACGGACGACAAGCGGGTCTTCCTCCCGGTCAAGGAAGACGCCTACGGGAATATCGAAGGGCTCATGCAGCAGTTCAAGCTGGTCATGACGGGCCACGGAGTGCGGCCTCCGGTGGGAGAGGTCTACTTCCCCGTGGAGGGCGCGAACGGGGAGCTCGGGTTCTACGTCGTGAGCGACGGGGGGGGGAATGCCTACCGGGTACGGGTCCGCCCGCCGTGCTTCGCGATCATGTCGGCCCTTTCCAGGCTGCTCGAGGGAGACATGATCGCCGACATGGTCCCCACGTTCGGCTCGGTCAACATGATCGGAGGGGAGCTCGACCGTTGAAGCTCTCTGAGCTCGAAGGGAAGGCCTCGGAGATCGTGGGGCGGTACGAGGTCCCGAAGGCGGCCATGCTTCCTCTCCTGTGGCTCGTCCAGGAGAACCAGGGTTGGGTCTCCCCGGAGGCGGAGACCTGGGTGGGGCTCACCCTCGGCGTCGCCCGGTCCCACGTCCGCGAGGCTGTCTCGTTCTACAACATGTTCCACACGGCGCCGGTGGGCCGGCGCGAGCTCCGTGTGTGCACGAGCCTTCCGTGTCTGCTTCGCGGCTCCGCGGAGGTGCTGCAACGAATCCGTGACCAGTTGAAGATCGGCCCCGGCGAGACGACGGCCGGTGGGGAGCTCACGCTCACGGAAGTCGAGTGTCTGTGCGCCTGCGAGATGTCCCCCATGGCCCAGCTCGACGAGGCCTTCGTCGGACCGCTCGACGAGGGGACCCTCGAGACGGTTCTCCAGAGCGCACTCGAAGCCCCCGCGGACTCGGCTCCGCTGCCCGAGCCCGAGCCTTACATCTCGACGGATGGGCCGGTGCTCTCGACGCGCTTCAAGGACCCGGACGGCACCTGGTTCGAAGGCTACGTCGCCGACGGCGGGTACGTCGCGGCCGGCAAGGTGCTGGCCTCCATGACCCCGGAGCAGGTCATCCAGGAGGTCACGAGCGCGAACCTGCGCGGCCTGGGCGGAGCCGGTTTCCCCACCGGTCGCAAGTGGTCCTTCGTCCCCAAGCAGACCACCAAGCCCGTGTACCTCGTAGTCAACGCCGACGAGGGCGAGCCGGGCACGTTCAAGGACCGCTACATCCTCGAGCGAGATCCGCACGCCCTGATCGAAGGCATGCTCATCGCGGCGTACGCGATCGGCAGCCACAAGGCGTACGTCTACATCCGGGGCGAGTACTTCCGGTCGGCCGTGCGGCTGCAACGCGCCGTCGACGAGGCCTACCAGAACGGGTGGCTGGGGGCGGACGTCCAGAGGACCGGCTTTGATCTGGACATCGTCATCCACCGCGGCGCCGGGGCGTACATCTGCGGGGAGGAGACCGCGCTCCTCACCTCCCTCGAAGGCGGGAAGGGCTTTCCCAGGCTCAAGCCCCCCTTCCCGGCTATCTCGGGTCTCTTCAAGTGCCCCACCATCGTCAACAACGTGGAGACACTGTCCTGCGTCCCGTTCATCCTGCGCAACGGAGCGGAGCGCTTCGCCGGCATCGGCACGGACCGGCAGGGAGGGACGCGGCTGTTCTGCGTGAGTGGACACGTCGCCCGGCCCGGCGTGTACGAAGCCACGGTCACCGTGTCGCTGCGCAGCCTCATCGAGGGCGCCGCCGGTGGCGTCCCCGACGGGAAGCGGCTCAAGGCGGTCATCCCCGGGGGCATCTCGGCCAAGATCCTGACCGCGGACGAGATCGACGTCGCCATGGACTTCGACTCCCTGATGGGCGCCGGCAGCATGGCGGGATCGGGAGGTGTGATCGTGATGGACGAGACCACCTCCATGGTCGAGGCCCTCCACGCCGCGTCCCGTTTCTTCGCCGACGAGTCGTGCGGGCAGTGCTCGCCCTGCCGCGAGGGAACCGGATGGATTCATCGCATCCTCCGCCGGATCGTCGACGGGAAGGGAAGACCCCAGGACCTGGACGAGCTCCTGGCGATCGCGGGCGACATGGAGGGAAAGACCATCTGCGTCTTCGCGGACGCCGCCGCCTGGCCGGTGCAATCGTACATCACCAAGTTCCGCCATGAGTTCGAGGAGTTCATCGGCTCGGGCCGCAGGATCGAGAGCAGGGAGGTCGACGCTTGCCTGCCCTGACGATCGACGATCGCGAGGTCCAGGTCCCGGGCGGAACCACGGTCATCCAGGCGGCCGAGCAGCTCGGAGTCTTCATTCCGCGCTACTGCTACCACCCCGGGCTCTCCATCGCGGGCAACTGCCGCATCTGCCTGGTGGAAGTGGACAAGTTCCCCAAGCTCCAGATCGCCTGCAACCTGCCGGTTGCCCAGGGAATGGTCGTGCACACAGGGAGCGACAAGGCCGAGGACGGCCGCCGAGCGGTGTTGGAGTTCCTTCTGGCGAACCACCCGCTCGACTGCCCGGTCTGCGACCAGTCCGGCGAGTGCGACCTGCAGAACTTCTACATGAACTTCGGGGCCTACGACCCGCGATTCCGCGAGCACAAGGTCAAGAAGAAGAAGGCCGTCCGGCTCGGCCCGCACGTGATGCTCGATCAGGAGCGCTGCATCCTCTGCTCGCGCTGTGTGCGCTTCACCGACGAGATCACGCAGACCGGCGAGTTCGGAATCTTCAACCGCGGCGATCGTGCGGAGCTTGGGCTGTATCCGGGCGAGGTCCTGGACAATCCGTACTCGGCCAACGTGGTGGACATCTGTCCGGTGGGTGCGCTGACGGAGGAGGACTCCCGGTTCAAGGCGCGGGTCTGGTACCTCTCGAGCGCACCGACGGTTTGCAACGGCTGCAGCCAGGGGTGCAACATCGACATGCACTTCGTGCTCGACCGGCCCCATCTGAACGAGGGCACCCGGCTCGTGCGCGTCAAGCCACGGTACAACGCGGACGTCAACGAGTGGTGGCTGTGCGACGAGGGACGGTTCGGATTCGGCTGGTTGGATCGGGATCGGCTCGGAGAGGTACGGGGCCCGGCGGCGAACGGCGCGGACGCGACTTGGAAGCACTCGCTCTCGGCGATCTCCGGTGCCCTTCAAGGCGTGCGGGGCGCACGGATCGGCGTGATCGCGTCAGCGCAGCTCACGAACGAGGAGCTCTTCCTGATCCGGGAGATCTTCCAGCGCGGTCTGGGCGCGCGGGTCACCGCCTCCGTTCCGGAGAAGCCGGGCTCCAGCGACGACTTCCTCGTCAAGGCAGACAAGAACCCGAACACGCGTGGAGCAAGCCTCTTGGGGCTCGCCGGACCAAACGCACCCGAGGCGCAAGCGCTCGTGGACGACGCGCTCGCCGGGAACCTGGATTTCCTGTGGGTCTTCGGGCACGACCTGGAGGAGCTCTTCGGCGCAGCGGCACGCGAGCTGAGGGAGAAGGTGGAGCTCCTCGTCTTCTCTGGCACCAACGAGAACGCGACCGCGGGCTTGGCCCATTGGGTCCTCCCCACCGCCGCCTACGTCGAGAAGGACGGGACGTTCGTGAACTGCCACGGCCGCCTACAGCGCATCGGGCGGACCTTCCCTCCTCTCGGAGACTCGCGTGAGGACTGGCGCGTTCTCCTGGAGCTGGCCGGACGGCTCGACCTGTCGTTTGACTGGCGCGAGCCCCGGGAGATTTTCCAGGGACTCGCGCAGGCCGAGACGACGTTTGCTGGCACGAGCTACGAGACGATCGGAGAGACGGGCGCCCCGATCGCGCCGACCGAGTCCGCCGACAATGGGGGGGCGAAAGCGACCTCACCATGATGGTCGACATGCTCATCAAGCTCGTCCTGACCGGGTTGGTCCTCGGCTTCGTCCTGAACCTGGCGGGGTTCCACACGTGGGTGGAGCGCAAGCAGTCGGCCCTGATCCAGGACCGCATCGGGGCCAACCGCGCCCCCATCTTCGGCTTCCGCATGCTGGGCATGTTCCACGGCCTGGCGGACGTGCTGAAGATGTTCACCAAGGAGGACATCGTCCCGGACCGCGCGGACAAGACCCTTCACACGCTGGCCCCGTTCTTCTCGGTCTTCTTCGCCCTGGTCGCGTTCGCCGCGATTCCCTTCGGGGACCACCTCATCATCGGCGAGCGCGTCATCGAGCTGCAGATCGCAAAGCTCGACGCGGGGTTGCTCTACGTCTTTGCGATGCTCTCTCTGGGGGTCTACGGCGTGATTCTCGCCGGCTTCGCCTCGGGCAACAACTACGCGATCATGGGCGGCCTGAGAGCGACCGCGCAAATGATCTCCTACGAGATCGCCCTGGGGATCGCGCTCATCGGCGTCGTCATGGTCTACGGAACCATGAACCTGAGCGACCTGGTGCACGCCCAGGGCCGGATGATCGGCGGCTGGATCCCGATGTGGGGCATAGTTGTGCAGCCCGTCGCCTTCTTCGTCTTCCTCACCGCGGCGCTCGCGGAGACCAAGCGACTTCCCTTCGACCTGCCGGAAGGCGAGTCCGAGATCATCGGGTATTTCGTCGAGTACAGCGGGATGAAGTTCGGGATGTTCTTCCTGACGGACTTCCTGGAAACGATCCTGGTGGCGAGCCTCGCGACCACGCTCTTCTTCGGCGGTTGGCAGGTCCCCTACCTCTATCCGGACGGCTTTCACTTCCCCTGGGGATGGGAGGTCCCCGTCTCAAACTTGACTTATGTGCTGCTCGGTGTGGCGAGCTTCTCGATCAAGGGCCTGACCTTCGCCTTCCTGTTCATGCAGCTGCGCTGGACGTTGCCCCGTTTCCGCTACGACCAGCTCATGAGCCTGGGGTGGAAGGGGCTCTTCCCGATCGCGGTGGTCAACGTGGTGGTGACGGCCGTGGTGCTGCTGTTCTTCGGGGATGCGCCCTGATGGCGGTCAAGGTCGTCCGCCGACCGGAGCTGACGTTCTGGGAGAGCCTCTACGTCCCCCAGATCGTCTCCGGGCTGAGGATCACGTTCCGGCACTTCTTCAAGAACCTGTTCCTCCATATCGCGCACGCCGTCGGGTGGCTCAAGAACGTTCGCGCCGGCGTCACAGTCCAATACCCCGAGGAGCTTCGGCCCCTCATGTCGAGGTACCGAAGCCGCCACCGCCTCACGGTGCGCGAGGACGACACGCCCCGTTGCGTGGGGTGCATGCTCTGCGAGACGGTCTGCCCGGCCAAGTGCATCACGATCGTGCCTGGGGAGCATCCGGATCCGGCCGTCGAGAAGTACCCCGTGCGCTTCGACATCGACCTCGGGGTCTGTGTGTATTGCGGCTATTGCGTCGAGGTGTGCCCCGAGGACGCGATCCGAATGGACACGGGCATCCTCGACCTCGCGGCCTACTCGAGGGAAGCGATGCGCCTCGACATCCACGAGCTCATGAGACCCGAGCTGCGCAAGCCGATCGATGAATGCGACCTGAGTTTTCCACACGAGTGCAAGGTAAAGGGCGGAGGAATGAAGGGGAGCTGGGAGAAATAGGAACCCGATAGTCTCAAGAACCCGTCGGGCCACCGAGGAAGGCAGGTCGCCACGAAGGTCCTCTGACGAGATTCGCACCCAGACCTCAAGTGGATTCTCAACCAACTCGGTCCGGACCGAGTTGAGCGTCAAGGCATCAACTCGGGCGCTCCGAGTTCTCGGCCGCGCCCAGGCCCTTCTCGTGTGGGCCCTCTTGGGTACACGTCCCCCACCCCACTGCTTCCGATCTTCTCCAAGATTTTGTAGTGGGCGAGGGTGCGTCCGATCAAGTTCCTCTATTTCAATATTGAATTGAACAAGAGCTTGAACGTTCCGTGTGTCTGCGCTCGATGCTGGGTGCGGAAGCCGATGAGCACGACGCTTCCATCGCCAAGCTTCGCCGATACCATCGCCGCCTTGTTGGCCAGGTGCTTTTCGCCGATGAGCCAGCCGCTCTGCAAGATGTCGCGGTCGAAATAGCGCGCGATGGTTTCGTAGCGATCGTTGCTTCGTGACGGCGTGATCTCGAACGCGGAGTTTTCCCAAAAGAGTGCGAGGCCTTTCGCGGGCATTCCATACGCGAGAGGCTGGCTATTGTCGATGTTCACTTTGAGTGTCGAGCCCGGGCAGTAGAATTCTTTGCGATCGATATCAGCCACGACGTTCTTGACCTTGAGCTCGAACTTGTCGATGGCGAAGTCGGTGGCGCCCCCGAGAGCGATGAGCGTGCCGCCTTTCTCGACGAACTCTTTGAGCGCAGCGGTACCGTCCTCGCCGATGCCGCTCATATACTCGGGCGGGTAGACGGTCGGGGGACGGCCTTCTCGCGCCGGTTCTTCTTCCCCCGTGATCATCGCCGTTCTGTCGTGCGGCAGGATGATGACGTCGTAGTTGGCGTTCAAGCCGCCGGCTTGGATTTCTTTGTCCTTGATCGATTCGTACGGGAAGTCGAACTGCTCCAGGAGGAAACGAGTCCAGCCTTCATCCATGTTCCCGCCGCGATACCGCTGGTACATTCCGACACGCATGCGCTCGAGATCGTGGACGCCTGATGAAGGCACCCGAGCCACAGCTCGGAAGTCCACTCCCGTCGCCTCGGCGACGTCGGCCAACCCGGAGCCACCCGATACGATGAAATCGCCTGGCTGTAGCCCGGCGCTGGCCGTGTCAACGCGCCGCACCGACGCGCCCTGGTCGAGCAACAGATTCACCGCCTTGTAGCTTGCATTGAGCTTCCCGTCGAGCACGTACCGCGAGCTTCCCGGTGCCACGCTTCCCGACACCGGTACAGCGCTCGAAAGCCTTTGGAACTCGTCGACCGCCTCGTTGACGGGATGGACGCGCACACCCATGAACTCGGCCATCGTGTGGGTGGTGGTGTCGTACGGTCGCAGAGGCGTGCCGTCTCGGTCGCGGGTCCAATCGTTGTCCGGATAGAACGTCTGCCCGAGAAGGTTTCGGACCAGCCCCATCTTGGGCTGCGCGAGCGACACGATGTACGAACCCTTGTCGAAGCTGGTGCCGCCGACCGTGAAAGTCTGGTCCGCTTTCTGGATCTCGATGTCGGACATCAAGAGCGTGTTGATGAGCTTGGTCGCGGTCAGAGGATCGTGTTGGGTCGTCGGGATCACGTAGGCTTTCGGCGAACCGGAGGCGCCGCGCTCCGTTTGCCGCTTCGCCTTCAAGTAGGCGTTCCAGAGGACCGTCTCTTTGTTGCGGGCCGCGAGGTCTTGAATGGCCCAGGCCGCGATCTTTTGCTGCTCGACGATGTCCCGGAGCCTCCACCAGCCACCCGGCCACGGGTTCGGCATGTTCGACTGGGCGGCGTATTCGGGGAGCCCGCGCGCTCCTCCGCGCAGTTGATCGGGATGGACGTAGAGCGGTGTCGCGAGGTTCGCGCTTGCGGACTCGGTCAACATGCCGGCCATGTTGTGGAATGGGGTAATCCAGTGCCACCCGAAATGACCCCAGCCCGGATACTGCCCGGCATTGAGAACGCCGGCCTTGCCGGCTTCTTCGAGCTTGTAGGCGATGTGGGCGCCGTACCAGGAAATCTCGCGCCACATCAGCGGATCGGCGTAAGGGCGGATGGGCTCGCTGTACGGAGGAACGTAGAGCCGAGCGCCGTAGCCGCCCATCTGGTGATGGTCGACGTAGGCCTCGGGCTTCCAATCGACGTACATGACTTTGGCGGTGTAGACCGCCTCGACCATGTTGAGAAAATCAGCATCGCGGTTGTTATCGTGGCCGACGTACTTGTGGTACAGCCACGGAATGCCGACGCCTTCGTACTCGGTGTCTTTGTTTTTGTAGTACCAGTCGGTGACCATGATCTGGCCATCGGGGTTGAAGCAGGGGAACATCAACAGGATCGTGTTGTCGAGGATCCGCATCGTTTCCGCGTCGTCGCTGGAGAGAAAAGCGTAGGCGAGCTCGGGGGCTGTTTGTGCGCCGGCGACCTCGGTCGCATGCAGACCGAACGACTGGCTCACCACCGCGACACCCTCGTCGATCAGCTCCTTCACTTCAGCCTCGGGCGTGCGAGGATTTTGGATGCGGACGTTCACTTCCCGGAGGCGGTCGAGATTCGTCATGTTCTCGGGCGATGAGATGATCACGAGAAGGTACGGCTGTCCTTCGGTCGACGGGCCGAGGTCGGTAACCTGGATTCGATCGCTCTCGCTCTCGAGAAGCTTGAAGTATTCGACGATCTTGTCCCAGCGAGCCAGTTCACGGTCGGTGCCGAGTTGGAAGCCGAAGAACGTGTGGGGCGGAGTGATGTCGTTCGCCGCGTCGGCGGTCGATATCAAGCTCGCGAGTACGGAAAACACGAGGAGGATCGTCTTTAGTTTCATGAGCACACCTCTCTAGAGGGAGGATTCTACTGGTTGCGTGGGTGGCGGCGCGAACCCCATACGGAGGCGGACTTCCGGCGCGGCACGGAGCTGACCGCTCAGGCGCTGCCTTCTGCCATGAACGGTCCTCGAGAGCAAATGAACGGTCCTTTTCGGCCAACGAACGGTCCTCCTTGCCAATGAACGGTCTCCCGGGCTCAGGGATGAAGCACGCAAGGCGATCGACCAGCTCGAGAGAATGCGTCGTCTGAAAGCGGCTCATGGAGAGGTTGCGTCGACGGGAATCATCGTCGTGCCCCACGGTGGTGAAACAGCGCCGACCCAACTCCCATCGCCATTCGTGCGCTCATGCTACGCTTTCCGAATGCGGGCGATCGGGAGAGCCCGGGCGTGACGGGCACGCAGGCCGCCTGGGCCTGTCCGAGTTGCAGCGCACGGTGCCGGCGCGGGTCGACGACTGCTACTGCGGTACGGATCGCGAGACAGCCGATCGTTTCAGGGCCAGGGAGTTGGGCGCCCGACGAGGGGGCCCGTCGTGGTCCGCCATTGGGCTGGCGCTGGCAGCAGCGGTCGTCGTCGCGCTGGGTTTTCTCGGCTCCGACGCCCCTCTAGAACCGGAGCCGACTCCGACGGTCGTCGCTCCTCCCGAGCCCAGCGCGCTGGTGCAGGAGCGCACTCCGCCGACGCCCCGCCCTCCTGGGCGGCGGTGGAGAGATCCCGAACCGCCCGTCCCGACCCCCGTCCTGACATCGATCCCCACCGCGGCACCAGAGCCGATCGAGGAGCCGAGTCCCGAGCCCACGCCCGAGCCAACCCCCGATGAGCACTCGCTGGACGTACGGCGCGTGGAGGGACGGGGAGATTTCGAGGCCGCGCTGAGCACACTCGAGCCGAAAGTCCTCATCGTCAACCGAAAGCTGCGCATCTACCGGGACGGCTGCCGCACTTCGACCGACCTGGTGCAGCCGGGCGGTTGCGGCGTGCTCGAGGTCGAGATCCGCCAGCTGCTCGACGACATCGACCGCTTCGTGGCCGAGGCCGAGGAGGAGGCGCGGCGCTCATGGGTCCAGCCGGGCACACAGCGCGACATCCTGCGCAAGCACGAGCTCGACCCGGCCCACCGTGGCCGGATGCGGAGCGAGATCGAATCGGCTCTGCGCTAGCCCTCAACGCTGGATCCGGGCCGAGCCTCCGCTGGCGAACGCTCGGACCTGCTCGATGCTCGCCATGGTCGTGTCTCCGGGGAACGTGGTGAGGAGTGCGCCGTGGGCCCAGCCCAGCCGGACCGCCTCTTCCGGCGGCTCGCCGGCCAGGAGACCGAAGAAGAAGCCCGAGGCAAAGCCGTCGCCTCCCCCGACGCGATCGAGGACTTCGAGCTCGGCGGTGGGCGCCGCGTGCGTCTGTCCGCCCACCCAGGCCACCGCGCTCCACGAGTGGCGGTTCGTCGTGTGGACGTCGCGGAGCGTCGTCGCCACCACCTTGACGTGGGGATGGCGCTTGCGCACGACGTCGATCATGGCGAAGAACGCGCTGGGATCGAGCTTCGACTTCCTCTCGACCTCCGGGCCGGGCAGACCCAGCCCCTTCTGCAGGTCCTCCTCGTTGCCCACGAGCACGTCCACGTTCTCCACGATCCGGTTCATGACCTCCACGGCTTGATCGGCCCCGCCGGAGACGCGCCACAGCTTCTCACGAAAGTTCAGGTCGAACGAGACGACGGCGCCGGCGGCTCGGGCCGCCTTCATCGCCTCGACGATCAGCTCCGGGGTGGTTGGGGAGAGCGCTGCGAAGATCCCTCCGCTGTGGAACCAGCGCACGCCGCCGGCAAAAACGGCTTTCCAGTCGAAGTCGCCGGGCTTCAGGAGAGCGGCCGCCTCGTTGCTCCGGTTGTAGAAGACGACGGGCGCGCGGACGCCGTGCCCCCGGTCGGACAGGACCGTGGCGATGTTCGGGCCACGAACGCCGTCGTGGTCGAAGTGGCGGTAGAACCCCTTGACCCCCATGGCCCGGACCCGCTCCGCGACCAGGTCGCCAATGGGGTAGCGCACCATCGCGGTGGCCACGGCGGTCCTGAGGCCAAAGCAGTCGGCCAGGTTGGCAGCCACGTTGAACTCCCCACCGCTCACGTGGATGCTGCACTCGGTCGCCTTGCGGAAGGGGATGATCCCGGGATCGAGGCGATGGACGAGGGCGCCCAGCGAAACGAAGTCCAGCGCGCCTTCCGGTGGGATGCTCAGGGTCGTGCTCATGGCTTTGTCTCCGTGGATCGCCGAGGCGGCGCCCCGACACGGTAGAGGTGCTCTCCCGCCGGCGAGACCACCAGCAGGCCCGGCTCGTCTCGCGCCTTCCAGGCCTCGGGATCGACGGTCGCCGGGTCAAGGTACTCGACGTTGATCTTCTCGCACCTCTCCCGGGGGATTCCCGTGGCGAGCTTCACGTCGATGCGGGACGTCTCTACACCCGTGGACGCGTCGAACGTGCCGTCCCCCTTGAGATATGTGGAGTGCGCCAGAATCCCGCCGGGAAAGCGCGCGAATCGATCCCACTGCTGGAGAAAGTAATCCCGGCAGTGGTAGCCGATCTCGTCGATCAGGCGGCCGTGGGTGTAGCTCACCTCGGTCACGTGGGGCGTATAGATGATGACCTCTCCCCCGTCGGCGACGGCTGGCTCCACCTTGTACATGCCCTTCGCCGCCGTCCAGAGGTCGTCGTACATGGCGGGCATGACCGACAGGACGCGCTCGACGGGCTTCTCCAGCCAGATGACGTGCCGTTGGGCACTGAGGGACGCCGCCGCCTCCCAGGTCTCCTGCACGTCGCCACAGTAGAGACCCGCCACGCCGTCGTGGGTCACCACCGGAGCGAGGAGCGAGAGCGACCGGTCGACGAGCTTCGCCGCCCGATCGATCACCGCCCTGACCGGCGTGTCTCGGGTACCGATGACCTCCCGGTTGGTGATGAGTGCTCCCAGCCAGTGTGTGAAGTGGATGATCTCCGCCCCTGCGATGCCGGGAAAGAGGTACTTGGTCCCTCCGGAGAACCCGGCCACCTCGTGGGGGAAGACCGGGCCGCAAATCAAGATGTGGTCGTAGTCGAGGATGAGACGGTTGAGCGCGACCTCCACATCCCGGCTCAGCAGTCCGCCGGTGAGCGTCTCGATCTCCCCGGCACCGATCGTACCCAGGGTGACGAAGCTGGCGGGATCGTCCCACCGGTGGTTCATGACACGACGTTCGCCGGCGCGGCCGTCCACGACCTCTCGACCCACCAGCACCCCGAGCCGGTCGTCGCTCATGGGCGTGTGAGTGCCCAGCGCCACGAGGAAATCGAGGGCGGCGACTCGCGGACCGAGCTCCTGCTCGAGCAAGTCGAAGGCGAGGGGCATGGGCATCGTGCGAGTCCCGTCGGGGATGAGGACGAGCACGCGCCGGCCGTCGACCGAAAGGCCCGCAAGGCCCGCCGCAGCCACCTGGCGAAACTCCGCTTCCGTCAGCCAGCCCTCCGTCAGACCGCGCCCGACCACGGTCATCGGACGAAGGGTCGCAGGTGGCGCACGAAGTGCGCCTCGAGGTTCTTTGCGTAGGCCTCGGGGTTGGCGGTCAGGAGGCCCATGAGCTTTTCCCGAAAGCGGAAGCCCTCGCCGTTCGAGCGTTCGTTCAGCACGGAGCCGAAGGTCACGTGGAGGATCTCCCGGGCGTCGAACTCCTCGAGGAGCGAGGCGAGGCCGGACTCGGGCACTTCGTTCGCGGGCCTGGCCCGGTCGAGGCGCGCCGAGACGTGGTAGCTCGCGCGGTCGGTCTCGTACCGCTCGCGAGCAAAGCCATAGATCTCCCGGAAGAGCGACGGATCGACGGCGGACACCGTCCGCAGGGCCTCGAGGTAGCTCGTGCCCGCGGTCTTGAGGTGCACCAGCCCGCGGGTCTGGCGGGCGGCGATCGGGTACACGCTGAACTTGTCGGAGCCCGAGTGCAGGCTGAGCTTGTAGGGGCCCAGCTGGCGGGCGATGGCCGCGTGGGCGGCCAGATCGGCCTCGAGCTCGTCCAGGTCGCCGATGTAGTCGACGCCCTTCTCGAAACGTCCCACGAAGCGCGGCGCGAGGCTCGCAAAGCGCACGCCCAGACGCGCCAGCTCGCTCGCTATCCAGTAGTGCTCCGCCGGCGCGGTGGGCGTCTCGGTCTCGTCGACCGAGACCTCGAGCTCGACCTCCCGATCACCGGCGACCTTGCGCAGGTGGCGCTCCATCCGGGCGACGTGGGCCACGGCCCGTCCGTACTTCGCCGCCGCCCTCGAGAGGGTGATCTCGTCGAGCAAGAGCTCGTGATCCTCGACGACCACCTTCCGGTCGAGGTAGCGGGCTCGTAGCTGGTCTTGCGTGTCCTCCAGCTCGGGCCACGGCAGTGCCGAGACCGCGGCCCGCAGGGTCGCGATGTCGGCAGCGTCCGCCGAGGAGCTCACGTGGTCGCCGGGGTCGATGGTGAACAGCGAGAAGCCGGCGGCGACACACGAGTCGATGTCCTCGGGTGTCTTCAAGTGGTCGGCGTCCGCGCCCACTCCTTCGCGCCACCCTTCACCGAAGATGCCCCAGGTCGCGTCGTCCATCACCTCGATGGGAGTGCGTCCGGTGCGGGACATCTCCCGGATGGACTGCTGGGCGAAGATCGGTCGGACACCCGACCCCGCAGCCCGTACGGCACGGACGTGACCGGGGGTGGCGAGACCGAGACGATCTCCCAGCCCCGCCGAGGTGGCCGTTCCAAGAGGCTGGGGGCGGAGCCACGGCACGTGGGACCGAAGGCCCGCGGCGTTCCGCGCGCCCGCTGGTCCGACGAGCAGGGTCCCGCGAGCGTCGCTCTCCGTCCGACCCTCGAAATCGTCCAGAAGAGCTTCGTTGCCGGGAGGCACGAGGGCGACCAGGTGGTGCTCCTCGCCCTTGCGCGCCAGCGCCCACTCGACGCCAGCTTCGGTCGTACGCGAGCGAGGCAGGATGTCGAGCTCGAGCTCATCAAGGCGGCTCTTCATGCAGATCCTTGGGGTCAGGCACCGGGCGACGCCCTGAGCGAACGAGTCGCGCGGTGTCGGGAAGCTTAGGCGGAAGGCCCTCCCCGGTCAAGTGGCTGGTATGACCTGTTCCGCAATGGGCCACGCTGCTCCTCCTGGCGGCGTTGGTGGCCGAATCCTCCGAAAGCGGGTCTCCAATCGAGGCACTCACGGGATATGTCGCTGTTCAAAAACAGCTTGACAGAGGCGGCGGAGAGCGATAAAAGTCCGCCCAAGGATCACATCAAGGAAGAGAGTGGTATGACCAATAAGCGCAAAGCCTCCTCACGCCGCCTTCCCGCCGCCGTCTTTGCCGCGAGCCTCCTGGTGGGCCCCGCGATCCCTCGCGCCACTGGAGCGCAGGTCGACGTCGCGCCTCGGCCGGACGAGCGGCGCGTGGACGTGCAGATCGGAGGAGCGCCGTTCACCTCCTACATCTGGCCGGAGCGACTGGCGAAGCCCGTGCTGTTTCCCATCCGCACCGCAGGCGGGACCCTCGTCACACGGGGCTTCCCCCTCGAGCCGCGAGCGGGAGAGCGGGTGGACCACCCCCATCAGGTCGGCCTCTGGCTCAACTACGGGGACGTCAACGGCGTCGACTTCTGGAACAACTCGGAGGCCCTCTCGCCCGAGGAGGCGGCGAAGATGGGCACGATCCATCATCGCGGGATCAGCAGCACGACCAGTGGCGCCGACGGGGGAACCCTGGAGGTGGAGGCGGACTGGGTGATGCCCGACGGGAGCACGGTCCTGAAGGACACCACGCGATACGTGTTCCGCGGGACCGAAGACACCCGCACCATCGACCGGATCGCGACGCTCGCAGTCCCAGCCGGCGGCGGGCGCGTTCTCTTCGCCGACAACAAGGAGGGCGCCCTCGGGATACGGGTGACACGCGCGCTCGAGGAGCCTTCGACGAAGCCCGAGGTGTTCACCGACAAGAGCGGCAAGCCCACGACGGTCGCTGCCATGAACAACGAGGGAGTCAACGGCGTCTACACGAGCAGCGAGGGACTGACGGGCTCGGCGGTCTGGGGCACGCGGGCGCGCTGGGTGGCCCTTTCGGGCCGGGTCGACGACGAGGACGTGGTCCTGCTCGTGCTCGATCACCCGGGAAACCCCGGCTATCCCACGTACTGGCACGCTCGGGGATACGGACTCTTCGCGGCAAACCCGCTCGGCCAGAAGGTCTTCTCCGAAGGGAAAGAAGAGCTCAACTTCGCTCTCGAGAAGGGGCAAAGCACCGTGTTTCGCCACAGGATCGCCGTCCTCCGTGGGCCTTTCTCTGCCGAGCGTGCCGAGGCCGCCTGGAAGGCGTTCGTCGCGGAGTACCCGAAGTAGGGTGCCGCTCCGGGTCGGCTTCATCGGCGGAGGCGGGATCACCGAGACCCACGCACGGGCGGCAGGAGACTGTCCGGATCTCGAGATCGCCGGGTTCTACGGCTCCAACGAAAAGAAGATTTCGGCCCTCGCGGCGGAGCATGGCGGGCAGGCCTTCGGACGACTGGAGAACCTGCTGGGTGTCGGTTTGGACTTCGTCGTGATTGGCAGCCCCTCCGGGCTCCACGCCGAGCACGGCCTGGCCGCCGTGGCTCGGGGCGTGCACGTCCTCGTGGAGAAGCCGATCGACGTGACCACGGAGCGCGCGGACGCCCTCATCGAGGCGGCCGAGGGAGCGGACGTGAGACTGGCGGTTCTCTTCCAGGACCGCCTCAGGCCCGCCCTCCTGCGGCTCAAGGAGGCCATAGATCACGGTGTCCTCGGGCGACCGCTCCTCGCCTCGGCCCGGGTGAAATGGCACCGCCCACCCGAGTACTACTCCGCGTCGCGCTGGAGGGGCACGCGAGACCTCGATGGCGGGGCTGCGCTGATCAACCAGGGCATCCACACCGTCGACCTCCTGCTGTGGCTGCTCGGACCGGTGACCAGCGTGCGCGGGCTCACTGCGACGAGCGTCCACGAGATCGAGGGCGAGGACGTGGCGCTGGCGCTCGTCGAGTTCGAGTCGGGCGCCGTGGCCACCCTCGAAGCCACCACCTGTGCGTGGCCCGGCTACCCGCGCCGCGTCGAGATCAGCGGGACCGAGGGTACGGTGACGGTCGAGGGCGACGACGTGGTGGCCGCCGACCTGCGCACCCCACGGCCGGATCTGCTGGTCCCGGGCGGCGAGGCGATCTCGGGAGCCTCCTCGCCAAAGCTCGACGGCGCCGCCGCTCACCGGCGCGTGCTGGAGAACTTCGCCCAGGCCATCCGGACAGGCACGCCCCCGGCGTGCGACGGACGCGACGGTCGGCAGAGCCTCGCCGTCGTCGAGGCCATCTACCGAGCAGCCCGAGGGCAGGGCGTGCAGGTGAGGTGAGGGCCATCGCCCATGCCACCACAGGCGATCGCGTGGCGGAGCACGTCCGCCAGCTCATCGAGACCGGCGGGCTCCAGCCCGGGGATCGTCTCCCGGGAGAGCGGGACCTGGCTCGCAGCCTCGGGGTCAGCCGGCCCACCGTGCGCTCGGGCCTCAAGGCGCTGGAGGCCATGGGGGTCGTCCTCTCGCGGCCCGGCGCCGGGACGTTCATCGCCGAAGGCCCCCCCGACCTGGGCCGGGAGCCGCTCGGGCTCCTGGCGGCTCTCCACGGCTTCACACCCGACGAGATGTTCGAGGCACGCCGCGTTCTCGAGGTCGGCGTGGCCGGCCTCGCTGCCGAGCACGCGGCTGCCGAGAACTTGACTTCGATGGCGGAGGAGCTGAGCGAGATGTTCGCGGCGCTCGAGGATCCGCGGGCGTTTCTGCTGCACGACGTGCGCTTCCACCGGGCGCTCGCGTCCGGGTGCGGCAACAAGGTGCTGGCCGCCCTCGTGGAGATGGTGGCCGCACAGTTCTACGAGCAACGGCGGCAGACCGTGGCGGGCGCTCGGGACCTGCGGGAGTCCGCGGAGATGCACCGGCGGGTTTTTCGCGCCGTGCGGTCGAAGGACCCCGAAGCCGCCCGCGGCGCCATGGCGGAGCACCTGAAGCATGCGCAGCACGCGCAAGCCCGGGAGGGGGCCCCGGCAGGATCGGCCGCGGGCCAGCGCGCGGACGAGGGTCGTTGAGGAGGAACATCGTGGGACATCCATCGCTGGACCTTTCGGGCCGGGTGGCCGTGATCATCGGCGGCACCTCGGGCATTGGGCGCGCCCTCTCTCTAGGCCTCGCCGACGCGGGAGCGGATGTGGTGCCGTGCGCCCGGGGGCGCGACGCCGTGGAGGCGACGGCGGCCGAGGTGGAGAGCCGCGGGCGGCGGACCCTGCGCCTGACGACGGATGTCGCCGACCGTGGCTCGCTCGAAGCCACGCGCGACGCGGTGGTCGAGGGCCTCGGAAAGATCGACGTGCTCGTCAACTGCGCCGGCCGCATCAAGAGGACGCCCGCGCTCGAGCTGACCGAAGAGGAGTGGAGCTCCATCCTGGACATCAACCTCACCGGGACGCTTCGGGCCTGCCAGGTTTTCGCTCCCCCGATGCTCGCCCAGGGGTGGGGACGCATCGTCAACGTGGCCTCGCTGACGTCCTACGTCGCCTTCTTCGAGGTCGCCTCCTACACCGCGAGCAAGGCCGGAGTCGTCGGGCTCACCAAAGCGCTGGCCATCGAGTGGGGCCGGAAGGGCGTGAACGTGAACGCCATCGCCCCGGGCGTCTTCCGGACGCCCCTGAACGCCTCGCTCCTCGACGGGACCGAGCGCGGACACGAGCTGAAGCTGCGAACGCCGCTCGGACGGTTCGGCCAGGTCGAGGAGTGTGTCGGCGCGACGATCTTCCTCAGCTCGGAGGCCGCGAGCTTCGTCAACGGCGAGGTGATCGCCATCGACGGAGGCTTTCTCGCCAGCGGCGTGAACCAGTGAGACTCGACGGTTGAAGACGACCTTCGTCCGCTGGGTCGCCGCTGTGGCCTATGCCACGCCGCTGACCCTCGTGGCCTGGGGCCTGTGGCTCGGCGCGATGTCTCCCGAGGCCGGCGGACGGGTTCTGCGCCTCGCCCACAGCCTCAACCGCGATCACCCCGTCCACAAGGGCATGGAGTTCATGGCCGCCGACCTGGAGCGGAAGTCCGGGGGTCGGCTGAGGATCGAGATCTACGCCGACGGACAGCTCGGCCCCGAGAGGGACCTGATCGAGCTTCTCCAGATCGGTAGCCTGGCCATGACCAAGGTCTCGACCGCACCCCTCGAGAACTTCTCCCCACTGATCAAGGTGTTTTCGCTTCCCTACCTGTTCAGGGACCGTGAGCACTTCTGGCAGGTGGCCGACGGCCCGATCGGCCGGGAGCTGCTCGACGCGTCGATCCCGTATCGCCTCAAGGGGCTGTGCTACTTCGACGCGGGAGCGCGGAGCTTCTACATCAGCCGGAAGCGCAACGTCGTGGTGCGTCGGCCGGAGGATCTGGACGGCCTCTCGATCCGCGTCCAGCGCAGCCGCACCGCAGTGCGTCTCGTGGAGCTCCTCGGCGCAAAGCCCATCCCGATCCCCTTCGGCGAGCTCTACACGGCCCTGGACACGGGAACCGTGGACGGCGCCGAGAACAACCCTCCGTCGCTCTACACGACCCGTCAGTACGAGGTGACCGCCGCCTACACGCTCAATGAGCACACGATCGTTCCGGACATCCTCATCGTCGGCGTCGACGCCTGGAGCCGCCTGTCGTCCGAGGAGCAGTCCTGGCTCCAGGCCTCCGCCGACGCGGCGTCCCGGCATCAGCGGCAGCTCTGGGCGGAGGCCGAAACGGAGATGCTCGCCATCATCGAGGAGGCCGGGGTCGAGGTTGTGCGCGACGTCGATCGTGAGGCCTTCCGTGCGCGCACCGCGCCCATGTACGACGACGACGACTTCGCGGGACCGGAGATCCGCGACCTCGTGGGTCGCATCCGGGCGGTGGGCGCGGCGGAGACCGGGAGCGAGGCGTCGTGACCCGGGTCTGCGACGCCATCCACGGCGCCCTCGGGCGGGTCCTCGTCGCGCTCGTGGGCGTCATGACCCTCACCGTGGGCTGGCAGGTGTCGTCGCGTCTTCTCGCCCGGTTGTGTCTCGCCATGGAGTGGCCCGTCTTCATTCAGCCAAGCCGATGGACCGAAGAGCTGGCCGGGTTCGAGCTCTCGTGGGTGGCGCTCCTGGGCGCGGCCTGGGTGCTCCGTCAGGGCGGACACCCCGGCCTCGACCTGGTGTATCGACAGCTCGGGCCACGGCTCAGGCGCGGGGCGGACATCCTCGGCTCCGGCCTCGTCGCCCTCTTTGCCATCGTCGTCCTCGTCTACGGCGGCTGCCGCCTCGTGCTTATGACCCGGGAGCTCGATCAGCTGACGGCGGCGCTGGGCTGGCCCATGGCCGTCGTCTACTCCGTGGTCCCGGTGGCAGGGATTCTCCTCGCCCTGTTCGCCATCGAGACGCTGCTGGCTTCGCTCCGAGCACCCGCCGAGGAGCGGCCATGACCATCGCCGTCCTGGCCGGCGTCTTCGTGTTCTTACTCTTCCTGAGAGTGCCGGTGGCCTTCTGCATCGGGCTGAGCTCGCTGGCAGCCATGCTCTGCAGCCTTCCCGCCGATCCGGCCGCAATGACCATCGCGCAGCGGGTGGGGATGAGCGTCACCAGCTTCCCGCTCCTCGCCATCCCCTTCTTCATCCTGGCAGGCAAGCTGCTCGCCACCGGAGGGGTCGCCCGCCGGCTCCTGGATTTTGCCCGGGTGAGCGTCGGGTTCCTCCCGGGCGGAATCGCTCTCACCAACGTCATGGGCAACATGATGTTCGGCGCCGTGTCGGGCTCGGCGGCCGCGGCCGCATCAGGGATCGGCAGCTTCATGATCCCGGCCATGGAACGGGAGGGCTACCCTCGCGAGTACGCCACGGCCCTCACCGTGACCGCGGCCACCACCGGGCTCCTCATCCCGCCGAGCAACGTCTTCATCGTGTACGCGATGGTGGCCGGGGGCGTCTCGATCAGCGCGCTCTTCGTGGCGGGGTACCTGCCGGGGATGCTGCTCGGGCTGGCCCTCGTGGTCGTCGCCGGGACACTCGCCCGCCGCCAGGGCCTCGGGGCCCGGCAGCCGCGCCCCGCCCTGGCCGACGTGGCCCGCGCCTCGGTCCGCGTGCTGCCCACGCTGGGGCTCCTCATCCTCGTCATGGGCGGGATCGTCAGCGGCCTCTTCACCGCCACCGAGGCCTCGGCGGTGGCTGTCTTCTACGCCCTCGTCCTGGCGCTGGGGTACGGCGAGATGCAGTGGCGCCACATCCCGAACGTCCTCCTCGAGACCGCGGCCACAACCGGCATGGTGTTCGTGCTCATCGGCACCTCGATGGCCATGGCCTGGATCTTTGCCTACGCAGACGTGCCCCAGCTCATCGACACGTTCATTCGCGGCGTGAGCGAGAACCCGTACGTCATCCTCCTGCTCATCAACATCATCCTGCTGGCGGTGGGCACGTTCATGGACATGACCCCCGGGGTGCTGATCTTCACGCCCATCTTCCTGCCGGTGGTCACATCGCTGGCCCCGGCCTTCGGTGTCACGCCGGAGGAGATGAAGTACCAGTTCGGCGTGATCATCGTCTTCAACCTGTGCATCGGGCTGTGCACCCCTCCGGTGGGGACCGTGCTCTTCATCGGGTGCGGGCTGGCGAAGCTCTCCATCGGTGAGCTCGTCAAGCCGCTCGTGCCGTTCTTCGTCGCCATGGTGCTGGCGCTGCTCGCCGTGTCGTTTTTTCCTGCGTTGAGCCTGTGGCTCCCCCGCGACGTCCTGGGTCTCATCAAATAGAGGTCGACCATGCCCTCCTTCATCCAAGACGACTTCCTCCTGGAGACCGAGGTCGCCCGGGAGCTCTTCCACGGCGTCGCGGAAGATCTCCCCATCATCGACTACCACTGCCACCTCTCGCCCGAGGCGATGGCGACAGACCACCGGTTCCGGTCGATCACCGAGCTCTGGCTCGACGGTGACCACTACAAGTGGCGGGCCATGCGCGCGAACGGAATCCCCGAGCGGTTCTGCTCGGGCGACGCCCCCGACTGGGAGAAGTTCGAGGCCTGGTCCCGAACGGTTCCCGAAACCCTGGGCAACCCGCTCTACCACTGGACGGCCATGGAGCTCCTCCGGCCGTTCGGGATCGAAGCGCCGCTCTCTCCGGCGACCGCCCCGGCCATCTTCGACCGGTGCAACGAGCGCCTCGGCGAGGCCGACTTCACGGCGCTGGGGCTGCTGCGACAGTTCAAGGTGGCGGTCGTCTGCACCACCGACGACCCGACGGACACCCTGGAACCCCACGCGACCCTCGCCGCGCGCGAGGAGCCCGAGACCCGCGTCTACCCCACGTGGCGACCGGACAAGGCCCTATTCGTCGAGGACGTGGCCTCGTGGAACGCCTGGGTGGAGCGGCTGGAGAAAGCCTCTTCCGTCGCGGTGACCAGCTGGGAGACCTTCCTCCAGGCTCTCGAGCAACGTCACACGGCGTTCCACGAGGCCGGTTGCCGGGCCTCGGACCACGGGCTCGAGGCGCTCCCCGCCGGGCACCTCACCGACGCCGAGGCAAGCGCGTCCTTCGACCACCTGCGCTCCGGCCGGCTGCTCGAGCCCGCCCAGGTCCCCCGCTTCCAGGCCGCACTCCTCCACCGCCTGGCGCGCCTCGACCACGCGCGGGGATGGGTGCAGCAGTTCCACCTGGGCGCTCTCAGGAACAACAGCACGCGCATGCACGGCCTCCTAGGGCCGGACAGCGGCTACGACTCGATCGGCGACTTCGAGCAGGCCCGGCCGCTGGCCCGCTTCCTCGACCGCCTCGACGAGACGGACCAGCTCGCGAAGACGATCCTCTACAACGTGACCCCGACCGACAACGCCGTCTTCGCCACGATGGTGGGCAACTACCAGGACGGCAGCGTGCCCGGAAAGATGCAGTGGGGATCGGCCTGGTGGTTCCTCGACCAGCTCGACGGGATGGAAGCCCAGATGCGCATGCTCGCCAACGTGGGGCTCCTGTCACGATTCGTCGGGATGGTGACCGACTCTCGTAGCTTCCTCTCGTACTCGCGCCACGACTACTTCCGGCGCCTGCTGTGCCGGATCCTCGGCGCGGAGGTGCGCCGCGGGCACCTCCCGGACGATCGGGAGGCCCTGGGACGGCTGGTGGCCAACGTCTCGTTCTTCAACGCACGGGACCACTTCGACTTCGCCCTCGGCCGCGCCGCCGGTCCTCTCGCCCAGGAGCCCCGAAGGGCCTAGGAGCCCGGGCCGACCTCGGGAGCCTCGATGGCGGCAAGCCACTCGCTCTTCCACTCGGCCTTGTGGATATCTCGCTGCTCATGGCAGAACATCACGACGGAGCGACCCTCCACTCCACGGACGGGGGCTTCTCGCGGTTTGCCAGGCTCAGGCGGCGGAACCCGCTCGCCGACGCCTGAATGGGGATGTGACTGAGAGATCGGCTTCGCGTCGCCAGACTATCGGGCCTTGGAGCGAGCGCCGTTCTGGGCATCCTCCTGGGCGTATTGCTTTTGCCCGCGCTCGCTCTTGGTGCGGGCAGGCTGCCGATCCAGAACATCAGCGCGCGTGAATACGACGCGGCCAAACCCAGGGCCTGGGCGGTCCATCAGAGCCGCCGGGGTCTCCTCATACGTGGGTGGGGAAAGCGGCGTCCACGAGTACGGCGGGGTCTCGTGGCAGAGCGTGCCGGTTCGCAACGGGATCGTGCGCTCGCTCGGGGAGGACGTGCACGGGCGGATTCTGGTCGGCGGCGTCAACGAGCTGGGCTACGTCGACCACGACCCCGAGGGCCGGCTGCGCTACGTCTCGCTCGTGGACCAGATCCCCGAGGGCGACCGCGAGTTCGGCGACGTCTGGATCATCAAGGGGCGACCCGACGGCGTCTTCTTCCAGTCGTGGTTGCGGTTGTTCCGTTGGCGGGCGAAGTCCGCGACGCCGTCATCGAACGGGCCTCTGCCCTTTGAGGCAGAAGACCTCACGATCTGGAAGCCGGACTCCGCTTTCGGAGCCCTGTGCGAGTCGAAGGGCCGGCTCTTCATCCAGCAGCAGGGCGTGGGGTTGACGGAGCTGGTCGAGGAGCTCAAGCGACTCCGCCGCCAGGGTCAGCCCCTGGCCCTCGCCATCGTCGATCTCGACCATTTCAAGTTGGTGAACGACAACTACGGCCACCTGACCGGGGACCGGGTGCTGGTCGAGACGGCCGCCGTGCTCCAGAGCTCGGTGCGGGAGACCGACCTCGCGGGACGGCTGGGCGGCGAGGAGTTCGGCCTGCCCCTGCCAGGTACGGACCTGGCAGGGGCACGTCAGGTCACCGAGCGGGTGCGCTGGCACCTGGCCGCACCAGCCGAGCGGGTCGAGGGCAAGCCGGCCCCGCGCGTCACCGCGAGCATCGGTCTGACCCTGATGCATCCGACCGACCCCGAGCAGACTCTCGAGTTGCTCCTCGCCCGGGCGGACGCGCTGCTCTACCGGGCCAAGCGAGAAGGGCGCGACCGGATCTGCGCCGACTGAGGAGCGGGGCCGGGGTGTCCGGGGACTTGCCGTTATGATGTGAGGATGCGTCGCTTCTGGACAGGCCTCACGATCGGGTCCCTCGCTCTCTCACCGCTGTCCTCCGCGGCTCGTGACGCACCCGAAGCCGCTGGGGCGGCGACGAGGGTGGCGGACCCCCGCCAGGACGGGCCTTCGGAAACCGAACATACGACGGCGGAACCGGTCGAGGGCAGCGACTCGAGCGAGCCAGCGGAGCCGGCTGACACGCCGGTCTTCTACGAGACGACGACGGTCACCGCCCGTCCGGTGTCGTCCTCCTCGGGGTCGGTCACGGTCATTACCGGCGAAGAGCTCGCAGCTTCGGAAGCGCGGAGCGGCACCGAGGTTCTGCGCGAGGTGCCGGGCCTCAACCTCCTGCCCACCGGCGGGCGGTCCGGGATCACCCACGCGTGGATCCGGGGAGGCGATCCGAACTTCACCCTGATCCTCCTCGACGGGATCCCGCTCAACGACACGACGGACCGACAGGGCGGGGCCGTCAATCTCGAGGAGCTTCCTCGAGGTCTCATCGACCGCGCCGAGGTGGTGCGCGGTCCGCGGAGCTCCTTCTATGGGATGAGCAGCCTCTCGGGAGTGGTGCAGCTCTTCTCCCCACGGGGCGGCCCCGGGCCCCTGCGAGCGGCCGTCGGAGCCGAGCTCGGCAACGCCGACCTGCGACGGGGTTTCGCGCGTGTTTCGGGGCCTGCTGGAGAGGGAGGCTGGTCGGCGGGCGTCAGCTACGACCAGGAGCGGTTCCGCATCGCGCGCGATCGCTTCGAGCAGATCGACATCTGGGCAAACACCGACCTCGCCCTCGGGGCGGACGCGGTGCTCGCCCTCACCGCGCGCTTCGCCACGGGCGAGCAGGACGACTACGCCGACGGCTCCGGAGGACCCGTATTCGGGACAGGAGAGGTGCGCCACACGGAGCACCATGATCTCGCTCTCGGTGCTCGCCTGAAGCTGGGCGAGTCGAATGGGGGTGGGCACGTCTTGAGTGCCGGTCTGTCCCGGCGAGCGCAGGATCGGCTCACGCCGGCCATCCCGCCCGTCGTGCCCGAGTCGGACGAGTCGACGATCTACACCCGGCTACGTCTGAGCTGGCTCGTGCCCGTTCGACGAGCGGACCGCACACAGATCGACGTCGGCGCCTCGGGTGAGGGCGAGTGGGCGAAGAACTCGAGCCTCCTGAAGCTGCCCCCGGAGTTCGGAGGCCTCGTGCCCGGGGACTACGAAGAGAACCGTGTGAGCGGGGGCGTCTTCGGGGCCTTCCGCCACGAGCGCGGCACGTTCCTGTACGAGATCGCCCTCCGGCTCGACGGCGCCTCGGGCCTGGGGCCTCAGCTGAACCCGCACCTGGGAATCGTGTGGAGCCCGGGCTCTGGCGCAACGCGGCTCCGGGCCTCGGGGGGCCGTGCCACGAAGCTGCCGAGCTTCTTCGCCCTGGCGAGCCCTCCTGCCCTCGGCGGCAACCCCGACTTGAAGCCGGAGCGGACGGTGGGCGGCGAGATCGCTCTCGAGCACGGCTTCCGCTCGGCCGGGCTGACGCTGGGGGCGGCGGTCTTCCTCCAGGAGTACAAGGATCTCGTCGACTTCGATTTCGACGCCTTCCTTCACGTCAACCGCGCCCGAGTGCGGACCCAGGGGGTGGAGATGACCGCTCGCTGGCAGCTTCACGAAACACTCCGGATCGCGGTCGAGGCCACGTATCTCGATGCGAAGGACCTCTCGGGGGCTCCGCTCCTGCGCGAGCCAAGCTGGCTCGGCGGGGGGAGCCTCACGTGGCAGCCGGCCGAGGGTCTGAGCCTGCGCCTCGACGCCCGAGCGGTCTCACACTATCTCGACCGCCAGATCCCCGTTCCCGACGAGACCCGGGTGCCGAGCTACAGCGTCCTGGGCCTCGCCGGCTCGTGGCGGTTTCTCGGGGACTGGACCGTGCGGGCGCGGCTCGACAACCTGTCGGATCGGGGCTACGAGAGCTTGATCGGCTTCCCGGGCCCACCCCGGTCGTTCTGGGTCGGCTTTGGTTGGGATCACCGCGGCCACTCGCCTGCACCAAGGTGAACGCCCCGGCAGGTTAGGCTGGTCTTGTGCGGGGCGACGCGAGGCACGGGATGAGGCGAACAGCACTCTTGCTCCCTGTCGCAGCGCTCCTGTTTCTCGGCCCGGCGTGCGGCGGGTCGTCATCGCCTTCGACTCCCTCCCCCACGCCCCGTCCCACGCCCACGCCAACCCCGGCAAACCAGCCGGTTGCCCCGGCGGTGATCGACGGCTGGAGCGAGGCGGCGCTCCAGGCCGAGGCCACCCCCGCCACCGTGAGCTCCGGGGACAGGGTCACAGTGAGTGCTCCGGGCTATCTCACGCGAGAACAGGCGTATTCAGGTGCGCCCATCGCGCTCCACATGATGTACGCCCACAGGAGCCCGGGAAACCGGCATCCGGATACGGACGTGGGACTGGCCGCGGCGGCGGGGGCGGGCTCACGGGTCGTCGTGATCCGCGATTGATCGGGCTGACGCGGAGAGTTTGACTCCCCCGAGGGGCCGGGCATAGACTCGCCGCCGCCCTGGAGGACGGCCTTCGAAGGGCGACCGCCATGCTCACCGCCAGGATCGGAGCGGCCCTCGCGCGGCCCCTCGACGCGCTGGTGCGGGCCCTCGCCCGGATCAGCCCGGACGTTCTGACGATCACGGGCCTCGTGCTCAACGGTGTGGCGTGTGCCTTCTTCGCGCTCGCAGGCGGTCCGGGATACGTCAGCCCGGCCATGCTCCGCGTCGGGGGTCTCGTGGCGATTGCCGGCGCGGCGTTCGACATGCTCGACGGGCGCGTCGCCCGCCTTCGGGGCCGCGAAACACGTTTCGGCGCGTACCTCGACTCGACGATGGACCGGTACTCGGACGGCTTGCTCTACCTGGGCCTGATGATCCTCTACGCGAGGCTCGACGAGACGCTCCTGATGGTGCTCGTCTGGGTGGCGGCCTTTGGCGGCTTCATGACGTCGTATGCACGCGCCCGAGCAGAGAGCCTGATCCCCCGATGCACCGTGGGGCTCATGGAGCGTCCCGAGCGAGTGGTGCTCCTGATCCTGGGCGCTCTGTTGAACAAGATGGTGGCAGTGCTCTGGATCATCGCGGTGCTGTCCAACATCACCGCCATCCAGCGTGTCATCTACACATACGTCGAGCTGAAGCGGGGCTGGGGCAACCTTCCCCCCCCCCACGAGGACGAGAAGGACGACGCATGAGCTTCGGCCCGAAGGCGGAGCGGCTGCGGCGTCAGGTGCTGGGGCGTCTTCCGATGACGTTGTGGATGTGGAAGATGCTGCCTCTGGCGGCCTTTGCGGGTCTGCGGGTGGTCCGGCTCGACGAGACAGGCTGCTCCGTCCGGCTCCCCGGAGGATGGCGGACGCAAAACCCCTTCCGCTCCACCTACTTCGCCGCGCAAGCGATGGCGGCCGAGATGTCCACGGGAGCCCCGGCGCTCGTCCTGCTGGCCGACGCCCCTGCCTCGGTGGCCGTGCTCGTCGTGAGCCTCCGTGCGACGTACTCGAAGAAGATCGTGGGGCCTTCCGTCTTCGCGTTCGAGGACGTGGCCGGGATGCGGGCCGCCATCGAGAAGGCCGCCTCGTCCGACGAGCCCGAGCTCTTCGTCGGGCACCCCGTCGGGCGGGACGAGTCCGGCGCCGTCGCTGCCGAGATGGAGATCACCTGGTCCTTCAAGAAGCGAATCCGCGGATGAGCACCGTCGGCTTCGCCGTGGCCGGGGGCCGGAGCCGGAGGATGGGGCAGGACAAGGCGCTGTTGCCGTGGGGCGACACCGACTTGCTGGGCCACGCGCTCGCGCGGCTCAGCGGGGTGGTGGATGAGGTCGGCATCCTCCCTGGAGCCGAGCGCCGATACACGGACCGCGAGGTCGCCGAGCATCTGGACGCTGCGCCGGACCAGGGACCCCTGGCCGGCTTACTTGCCGCCCTCGAAAGTGCGCCCGGGCGGGCGGCACTCCTGTTGGGCGTCGATCTTCCGCTGGTCCCTTCACGGCTGCTCGAGCGACTCGTAGCGCTCACGGGAGCCGCCGACGCAGTGGTACCCGTCTCGCCTCGAGGCCCCGAGCCGCTGTGCGCCCTTTACGGCGCGACGTGTCTGGAGCCTGTGCGCCGACGCATCGCGGCCGGGGACTTGAAGATGACGGTCTTCTGGCCCGACGTCCGCGTGCGGGAGGTCGGCTCCGACGAGCTCGCGCCATTCGGTGATCCGGCCGAGCTCTTCCTGAACGTCAACGCCCCCGAGGACTACGAGCGGGCACGAGCGCTCCCTCTGAGACAGTGACCCCGGCGGGCATCTCTGGACGGGCCGTGTCCCCGGGCCAGGGCCCCTTTCGGGGGAGACGTCGCCATTGGCCCCCTGGGCAGCCCGGCGCACCTTGGTCCAGATTCCGGAGCACAGGTTGGCAACAACTCGGCTCGCCTGCCGTGACTCCGCTGGGAGAACCCGTCTTGTCTCCCCATCACATTCAAATGAAAGAAGTTCCGGGAATTCTCAGAATACGTCGCCGGCCGGCTCGCCTTTTGCGCACCTTGACCCCTGGTAGAGTCCGCGGTCTCTCGCTCGGCCAACAAACGGCGAGGGACCAGGGTTTGGGAGAAGGCAGGGAATGCATCGGCGACGGAAAGCGCCGGCAGAGTGGAGCGAGCGCCAGTCCCTCGCCACCCTAGCCCGGCTCGGGGCGCTGGCGCTCGGATTGTCTCTTCTGGCTGGATCCGCCCACGCCGCGACCTTCGTCGTCAACAACATCGGCGATGGGCCCGACGCCAGCCCGGGCGACACGTTCTGCCTGACCGCCGGCGCCGTCCGCACCCTCCGCGCCGCCATCCAGGAGGCCAACGCCCTGGCCGGCGCCGACATCATCAACTTCAACATCGCCCCGGCCGGCGCGAAGACGATCACCCCCGCCTCGGCCTATCCGGCTATCACGACCGTCGTGACCATCGACGGCACCACGCAGCCGGGCCTCGTGGCCGCAGCCCCCTTCGCGCCGGTCATCGAGCTGAACGCAACGTCGGGTGGCGCCAACACCCTCAGCCTGCAGTTCGGCAGCTCGGGGAGCACGATCCGAGGGCTCGTTATCAACCGTTCCCCGGGGACTGCCATCCGGCTGCTTGGCTCGTCCAATCACGTCATCGCGGGGAACTTCCTGGGTTTCAACTATCACTGGGGTCGCTCTCTCAAGGGAGTCTGGGTGGTGAAGCAGAAAACGGCCCGGAGTCGTTTCACCAGGACGATGCATCGCATCTCGGAATGGTGTCGACGGAATCGGCACCGTCCGATCGACGAGCAGC